>Ga0181408_1000059_pt1 | contig 30585 bp, 32 predicted proteins | sample 31SPOviralmetaG_FD_130137 | JGI IMG/M metagenome (GOLD analysis project Ga0181408, IMG submission 130137) | Marine viral communities from the oligotrophic San Pedro Time Series (SPOT) site, San Pedro Channel, CA, USA - 31 SPOT_SRF_2012-02-16 | ecosystem: Environmental > Aquatic > Marine > Strait...
GCTACCTGATCTAAGTTGATAATCTAGCTTAGTAGCATACTGTTCTGAACCTGTACCAAGTGTGGACTTAAACGCTTCTACAAATGCTTTAGTAGCTAACTTAGGATGTGCTATGGATAGTAATAATCCCTGTCTAAAAACATATGACATATCAGCAGTCGCCATAAATGCACGTGGTAAAGCAAGATACTCTGCGGTCTTTTGCCACCATTCTTTTGGCTTGAGAGAGTGAACTAAACGACGAATTTCCTTCTCGTTTACGTGCTTAGCTATTAGCAAATTCTCTAGCTCTGGGTTTAGAATCTCACGCTTCTCAGGAGGTTGCATCATATCTTCAAAGTCAAATGTAGCAAGTCTACGCTCTTGATCGGCAATCTTAGCTTTTAGTCGCTCAACCTGCATAGCCTCACGTTTAACCTGCTGTTGATGTTTATACCACTCTTCGTTACGAATTTGAGCACGTAAATCATCTATAACCTCCAGGTAGCCCATAGGGTCTTTTACAACTCTCTCAGCCTTTTCGGGTACAATACCGGTACGTAATATGTCTTGTAGCTCAGCTATGCGGTCTTGCTGTTTCTTGAGCGTGTTAAGCTCCTTAATCTTCAAAGACTGCTGTGTAGGCTCGTTTACTCTACGATTGTATAGAGTACGCTGCCAGTTCATTACCTCGTCGGTTAACTCTTTGATACGCATATCAAGCAGTTCTTCTTTACGTTTCTGAGCTTCTGCTTTCTTGCGTGGTGCTTCCTTTTCTTTGATAAGCTTTTTTAACTCAAAGATTCTACCACGGAATGCGTCTAACTGCTCAGAGGTGTTACCACGTTGTGTTCCCGGTATCTTAGGGGGCTCTCCATACTTTAGAATAGTTTCGAGTAATAGTATTCTATCTTGAGCACGTAACTCTTTTTGTTTTACTAACAAGTCATCTAAGGCCTGACGTAGCTCTTGGCTTTTCTCTTCTGGTACTTTTTTAACCTCACGAAATCGACCATCGATCATACGGTCAATCTCTTCTATGCGAGTAACAATCTTCTCAAGCTGAATATTTTCACGCTCGTTCTTAATAACAGCTTCTTTTAGCTTAGCAAGTTTCTCACGCAAAACTGATATTTCAGCAGGAGTAGGCTCTTGTTCACGCTTGGGATCAAAGATGTTATCCAATGCGTTATCGATCTGAACCTCTAAATCAGCCTGTAGCTTCAGTCTTTCAAATCGTTTCTGCTCGTCACTCTTATTAGTAGTTTGACGTTGTATTCTACCAGAGATAGAGCCGTACACATCCTGTATGGTAACAGATGGTTGTAGGTTCATTACCTCTTCTACAATCTTATCTAGATTGGTTTCTCCCTCAAAGGCTCGTATCTTAGCGTACTGATAGATAGCGTCAGCAACGTCTAGCGTAATACTTGGCTTCTGCTGTCTACCACTAGACTGTCCACCAGAACGATTAGTTTTCTTGTTAGGGTCTTTTAGGAACTCAATAATATCATTTTTCTTAGTTACTACCTTCTTAGCTTTAGCAGTTCCTCTTTGACCAACGTGACGAACATGAACCTTCTTAGCATCCGCTTTAGAGTCACGCTCACGATCTTGACCACTAATACGCTCAAGCTCTTCAATCTGTTTAGCTAAGCGTTCATTCTCTTTAGCAAGCTCAGTTCCTTTAGATATTTCTTCAGCAGTCAACTCATCTTTTTTAGACCGAATCATACGCTGAGTTACTCCAGCTACATTGTAAGCCTTGTCTAGTATCATTCTTCTAGCTGATAAAGCACGGCCAGTCTCGCTACCACCAACAGCATCTGCACGTAGAATGTTATTAAGCTCACCCAATAGTATTTCTCTTTCTAAGTTTAACGACTCAGAAGCATCTGAATCAATAGATGAATATAATGATGAATCTATCTCATCCAGTCTGTTTTGAATTTGTGCAGCCCTTAGAACAAAAGTAGCGTGTTCAGTATCTGTAAGAGGTCTAGGTTGAGCACCAATCTGAAGTGCTAGATGGTTAGCCGTGTTAACATTCATTCCACGCTTAGCATTAGCTAGAGATGATGCAAACGATATAGCTTGCTCTGGCTCTAACTGACCAAACTGATACACCTTCATAATACGTTTTATTTCTTCTAGAGTAAGTGTATAGATGCCTTCTTGTCTTTCCTGTGAATCGATAGTTTCGTTATCAACATACTCGTTAAAATCATCTTGTGTAAATGTTTCCTGTTCATCTGCCTGTGTTGATTCACCGAACAAAAAGTCAAAGTCGTCATCTGATATTTGTCTTCGACCTTTGGGTTTTTCTGCTGCTTCTGTATTCAAGGCTAACATAGGCTCAATAAACTTCTGTGTAACAATACCATTTACTCCATTGCCTAATACAACACGTGCAACTTGTGGGTCAGCAGGTACTTTGAATGTATCAGGTAAATCCATAATTCTAGCCATCATGCGACTAGTAGCACGTTTTACAACAAAGCCATGTGTGCTGTAGGCGTACTGTACACTCTCAACAGATACACCTAAACGATTAGCAGCTTCCTTCATACCCAAATCATTTACTAGCTGTTTAACAGGCATAAGAACACGTGTAATAGCTTTTGATCCAACCATAGAACCATCTTTACGTGTAGCAGCCACACCATTCTTTTTCTGTAAATTAGAAGTTAAAGCAGGTGCAGGATTGCCAGCGTTTGTATGAGAACCTTTTTGAGTTCCAGCAGCCATAATAGGTAGCTCAGGATCAAGTCTTCCTGTTTCTATACCATAGAATATGTTGTTTAGTTCTGAGCCGTTAGACTTCATATACTGCACATCTTCTGGTGCATTCTTAATTAGCTCTTTTGTAACCTTGTACCAGTCACCAATAGTGCCGGTTTCTTTCGGCATTTCAGGTAGTGTACCCTCACGTGTAGCTTGTAGAATCATACGCAGTCTATTAGAGCTACCGCCATAGTCTCTAGCGTTTACTATATTAATACGAAACTCATATCCCTGCTTGTTTAACTCTTGCTTGATAACAGCAAACTCTTTTGATTTAGAGTAGTCTGGAGCGTTCTCAATGGTTAATGTTTCTGGTTTAGCAATACGAATAATATCAGCTATCTTACGAGCTATAGCCATCTCTAACTTGCCTGGTTGTTTATTAGGATTACCCGGTGAGTATTGTGTACATGACGGTGATGTATGATAGTGTTTAACGCCTTCTAAGTCTTTAGGGTCTACATCTAATATATTAGTAGGCTCGAAATCAGTTCCGTTAGCTACATTAGATACCTTTACAATCTCTGGGTCAAACTCAACCGCACCAGCATCTTCAAACTCCATTCCTAATGCAGCCTCAACGGTACGAACACCACTAAAAGAAGAGGCCATACTAGGTATAGCTTTTTGGAATCTACCTTGTCTAGCATCGAAGTCAGCAAAGTCTTCGCCCAACACTCGCTCTATTTTTTTCAGAGCCTTTTGTTTGTCTTTCTCTGAAGCATTTGGATCAATAAGTAAAAACTCATTGCTATCAGGGCTTGCTTTCTTAGCGTCTTTAACTAGTACAAGTCCACCAATCTGTATAACTTCACTACCGCTTACTACTGGTTCTAGTGTTTCTCTATCGTAAAAGTATGAGAACAATAATGGGTTCATACCAACTTGCGTCCATGCAGGGTCGTTTAATAATGCTTTTGCATCAGCGTGGTTTTGCTCATCACTAACATCAACATACTCACCTCTAATGGTAGCTAGTGTAGTTTTATTAATGTCACCAGTACCAATTAGCATTGTATCTAATGGAGGAGAAAAGAATGTAACATTTTTAAATCTTACCGAACCTCTGTAGTTAATAGGCTCATTAGTTCTTTTTGCTTTTGGATTCTTTCTAGGCAAATGAATACTAACAACAGGCACACCATGCTTTGTCATAGCAGGAATATCTTGTCTCGACTCAAATATTTTGCCTTCTTTTATTTCTTGCTTAGAATTACCACGACCTACAAACTTAGCTTGATTAACAGTTACTGACTCAGTTATTGCAGTCTCACTCGGCATAAGAGGTACTGATACGTATTTCCACGGCTCACGCTTAGCACGTATTTTGTTAATGTATTGTTTAAAAGTAATCTGACCTGTAATAAGGTCTTTAATATCGTCAGCTAGTTTTCTTTCAAGAATATCTTTACTTGGTTTAGTAAACTCATTCTTTTCTGATGTAACTTTTTGCCGTCTACCGGGCTTTTTAACATCGGAGTCTAGGCCGGTTGTGTCAACAGTAACAACACCCATACCAGACTGCTCACTAATAATTTTTCTCTTAGTAGAGCCGTAAACCCTTGCTAATTCGTCAGTTACAGCTTTTGTTTCTTCTGGTGTTAACTTAGAGCCTTTCTTCTTCTCAGCTTCAATTAGAGCATTCTTATATCTATCCGATAGCTCTTTAGTAGGTGCTTCAAACTTACCACCTTTGTATGGGTCTAGAATAACAGAAGTCCAATGTGCTCTATCTTGCAGAATGTGTAAATGAGCTTTAGCACCTGTGTTAGCTCTCATACTAACTGGATAAGATTCATGTTCTTTTGCTTCAACATTCGACAACTCATCAATAGAGGCTACATTAATCTCAATAGCTGCATATACTTGCCCATCGTAATCTCTTCCACCTTCGTTTTTAAGAATAGGATCAGTAAGCATAGATGCAAAAGCATAATACAATCTATCTTTAAATCTGGTTGCTTCGGTTTTACCTTTTACTAAATACTCATAATCATCTGTTGGTAACCTGTTTATAAAAGCCTCAAGCTGTTTGCGTAGTTTAGGATTAGCAACTGCAACATCAGCTAAGCCACCTGTCATTCTTATGAGCTTCTTAATAAATGCTTTTCGTTTATCAAAGGTTGATTCACCATTAGCAGTTCTAATAGATGATATTGATGTGTCAGTTGCACCAATAAGACTAGTTGCCTTACCTACTACTGCATCATAATCAGCTTGTGTAAAATCAAAATTAGGATTGTCAATAAGGCTGTTAAGAATCTCAGGTATTGCGTTAGCCATTGTAATGCTTGAAAACAAACGATCATTACTTCCTGTCTTAAGAAGTATAGTTAGCTTGCCATCCTCAATAGCTTTGCCAGCGGCATTCTTCATAGCAGTCATAGCACCTTCAGTACCAGCCCATATCGAACCATCGTCATGAAACTTAATTACAAACCCTACGCCACCAGAACCCTCAACTAAAATCTGATCTTCGTCGCCATCTTTACCTAAGTATATATTTCCTGTGAAGGCATTGTCTGGCGTTAGAACTAACACTTTGCGACCATTGTAGTCACTTATAGACTTTTCGTTTACAGTAACGTAACCCTGCTCTTCCAAGTCAAAGAACTGAGCTTCGTCTTGTATGTACTCAAACAGCAGATTGGCTTCTTCATCAATATATCTAGGTTGAAATCTACCGTTCTTATTCTCGGCATTATCGTAGTCATAAGCCGCACGTGTCTCTGGGCCTACAAACTCTGACTCACGCTCAAATACATCAAGCAAACTTAAATCGTCTTGAGTAATAAACTCACCTCTAGATATCTTCCCGGCAAGTGTGTTCATCATATAAACAGCTTTGTTGTCGTTGTCTACACGAATACCAAACGGCTCAAACACTCTATCTAAGAAACGTTGCACAACAGTCTTCTTTTTGGGTTTTAGATATCCGTAACCTGACGCCATAATACCCATTAGTTCAGCTAGTGCCTCTTCTGATTGATACTGTGCCTCAGTTCCTTGATAATGATCTTTAAAGGCATCAATTCTTTTTTGTAGTGATCTAGGCGCTACTTGGCGAATAGAGTTTAAAATCTGATTAGATGCGTATTGAACATTCTTATCATTACCAATAGTAACGTGAAAGATAGCGTGAAATACTTCGTGTGGTACTGTTGTAGCTGAAGCAAGCTCACGATTGACATGAATAGTTTTTGTTTCAATATCATAGAACCCACGCCCATCACCACCAGTGGCTTGATTAAAGTCTGCTGAGGTTTCATGCGTTACAAACTTAACGATAGGCATAATTTTTTGCAGTGCTATTCTAGCGTTTAAAATCTGTCTATCTAATATAGATACGGCATCCTTCTCTTGCTGTTGATTAGACTCATACTTAGATCGAATCTTTTGTATGATCTCAGCTTTTTTATCTTCGTATGATACTCCCTCTTTCTGAGCGAGTTCGTTTATTCTGCCGTCAAGTTGACCGCTCTCGATAGCATTAACACGCTCCTGGTCTTCTGCGGATAACTCAATATCTGGTTCTGCGACAGGTGTTGGTTCAGCTGCAGGTGCTAGTTCGGCTAAATCTTCTCTAACGTATTGAGCGTTTTCTTTATTCTTTTTAATAAGTCTTTGTGGGCTATCACTTTTAAATATATCTGATTCAGGACTTACAGAACTCCAACCTTCATAAAGAGTAACTAGTGCTTCATAATATTCTAAGTCAACTTCCAATGCTTCTTTAGAATCAATCTCTATATTTTTCTTTTTATTTTTTCTTCTTTGTTCAAATAATCCTTTTAATTGTGCATAAGCAGAAGTTTTATCACTAGCAGATGCATTAGGATTATTTATTATAGCTTCGTTTTCTAGAATTTTTTTACGATTAGCAATTTGTTGTATTTCAAACGTTATAGCGTTATATTCGTCACTCTGTTTATCTTCTATTTTTTTTGCTTGCTCGTTTAATTCGTTTTGACGTGTTTGTAACGACTCTATAGTTTCTACTTCTGATTCAACTACAGGTTCGGCATCTGACACGATTTCGGGCGTAGGAGCCTCCTCAGTGGCTTCTTCTGCTACAGGAGGGGTAGGAGTAGGCTCCGCCTCTGTTTCGACCTCAGAAGGCGTTTCTGGGGCTTTTTCGGCATCCTCTGCGGCCTTTTGATCATTGTAGTCGTTCTTTAGGCTCTCAAAGTTAATTAGATCGTTGTATTTACTACGTTCTTTACGACCACCACGAACAGCCTCGATAAAAGATTGAGCATTCTCTTCGGACACCATCGCTGCTAATTCCTGATCGTTTTTAGATATAGCCAAACGATTGAAGTCAGCGTCAGTTAAAACCTCACCATTAACAGTTACAAGCCCGGATTCTTCATTCATCTCGGTACGAACACGATCAGACTCAATAACACCTTTAACAGCATCTATCTCAGACTTGCGATCTGCAATTTCACGTGTTAACTCAGCAAATTCTTTCTTATTATCAGAAGCATTTAACAATTTAAGCGAATAATACTTTGCTTCCTTTGGACTAAAACCAAAATTCTTTAGCTCTGTTTGCTGATACTTCGTGTACTGTCTAGAATTAATACCACGCTTTAATGTACCAAACGGCAATAAGATAGTTTGCATTTGCAACGCACCCTCTAAAGCGCCGTCAACTCCTTCCCCCTTATCAACTAATGGTATAGATGATCCAGTTTGAGCGTTATACTTTTGAATAGCTAGGTTTTTAAATATGTTAAAAATATACTGCTGTGATACTTCCTCACCAACAGAAACACCAACATCAACGCCCATAACAGCTAATTGCTTTAAAGCTGCACGTGTAAACATACGCTTAGCTTTCTTCGCTGCAAATGAACCTAAACCAGCAACACGACCTTCAGCAGCACTACCAACATACTCTATGCCTGTAGCAATACTAGCATACATATTAGCGGCATCACGTGCAATTATTTCAGCTCCAGCGTTTTCTTTGCTTGTTCCAAACTCTGTGCCAAGCGTTCTAAGTAAATCATCATACAACTCTTCACGTACAGCACCATACATAGATATAAAACCAGCTACAGGATTTAGACGACCTGTTAATAAGTATGGTGCATTAGCTGTAACCTGATACAAAGAACGCATAACCCAAGCCTGATCATCATCACCAGCTTTAAACTGTAGTTTGTTAAGTGCTTTCTCCATATCATCTGTAGTAAAATCAAAAAACTTGCGAACATTTAATCGCATTTCAGCTAGTCTTAACTGTTCTTTACGATCTAAAGATAAAGGTTTTTTACCAGTAATTAGCTGATCAGTAGCATAACCGAAGCCACCCATAGGACTTCCACCTGGTACTCTAGCTAATGCAGTTAAACCTTCGGTAGCAGCAGTCTCAATACCAGCTTCAGCAAATTTAGCAAACGCAGTTAAAGCCGCTGTTCCCCATTCGCCAGGTGTAAAACTTTCATACTTAGCATATATATCAAGCTGTTCTTTTTGAGTTTTATTAAATGATGCGTAGTCAATTTCAGCGTCATCTTTCATACTACCAATTTCACGTATAACAGCATTATAGCCTTCATCACTAAGTGCTTGCCCGCCAGTATAACGATTACGAATATAAGATTGTGAACGTAGTTTATCTATCTCACTAGGAGAAATACGTTGGTTTAACATCCTGCGATCTTCTTCTGAGGAGTTAGCATACAAGTCTGCAAATGCAGTATCTGAAGATTGTCTTACATCATAACGATAGTCATCATCAAAGAACCCTACCTCAGCACGATGCTTGTTAAGAAGTTCTACAGATTCACCCTCTTCAAGAGGTCTATCCAAAGATAGAAGATAGTCTTTTCTTGTAGGCATATATTACCCTTCTGCTGCTAATGCTTGGTTAACTTCTTGCTCAACTTCGTAATCAGTTGGTTGACCAATTCTTGTTATACCCAGTATCTTATTAAAAGTAAAATTGGCTGATTTTTTACGAACATTGCTAAGAGCTATGTTGATTTGATTTCTTAATCCCTCTGGGCTAAAATCTATTTGAGATTCTTGTTGTGCACGAGCAATATTAATTTTATCTCTACCAGTACGAGGAGTTTTAGCAGACTCTCTTATCTGTCTTTGCCCATCAATAGCATAATCATACAGTGTCTGCCAAGCATCTAGAAAATCATAATCAGCTATACCTGCCGGCATATTAGCTGTAGCTTCATCATACTGGTCTGCCAATAACGCAAAAGCATCACGAACTTCCGGCAAAAACGCCTCAGCAAAAGGTGTGTCCTTCCACATTAATGCGTTTTCATCAGTATTAGACATTGTGTCTATAAGAATGTCATTAAGATTATTACGAACTAATGGTGGTATTCCGTTATCAAAGTCGTTTATTTCCTGCCAAATACTTTCAAACTCTTTTTTAGAAGCTCCTTTAAAATCACCCATAAAGAAATTGTTAATACGTTGCCCTAACTGATCTAGATTAACTGTTGCGTCTGTAGCCTTGTATGTAAGCTCTTCTGTTGAACGAGCTAGTTCTAATTTTGTTCTGTAAGTGTTTTGTAAAGCTACAGGTAAATTAGAACGGTCAATAGCATCAACAGTTAGGTTACCAGCCTTTAGTGCGGTTTCAAGTGCTCTAGTCTCTACAGACATAACTTCAGATGTAACCTGTGACTTTCTTGTTGAAATCGCACCATCAATCTCAGCTTTGCCAAAAGAAGATAACTTGTCGTACTTATCAGATGTTTTAATCTGATCTAGCTCATCTATTTCAATAAGAGTAGAAATTTGGCTTTTGAGCATAGCCTGTGTACCCTCATCTACAAACTCCATTGCTTGCTCCGCAGTAATATATCCAGAGGTTTGCAGGTTGCTAATAGAGTCAAGACCTTGCTGATACTGCTCATTAGTACCACGCATCTGTGCAAAAGCTGATTCTTTAATACTTGTAACGTGCTCAGAGGATTGTAACTTTAATCGGTCTAGCCTTTCACCAGCTATCAAGTCTTGTTCTTCAAGAGCAAACCTTTGAACAAATCTGTTCATCGATGACTTAGGATATCTGCGTGACTCTAACTGACTGCGGAAGCTTTCAATTTCTGGCTGTATGACCTCTGATTCTATATCAGCAAAGTGAGTGCCATTTTGCATAGCCTCAGCTTTACGATCTACTAGATCATTTTTGAATTTGTTTAGTTGTACTTCGTAATCAGCTTCAGCAGCTTCTTTTTCAAGTTTATCATACTTTGCTTGAAACGCTTCGCCAAAGTCAGCAATGATTTTACCAGTTTGCTCTTGCTGACGTAATCCTTCAATCTCTGCACTTGCATCATATTTTACTCCTGCTTGTTCGTCTGAAACTCTTACTTGCTGTTCGTATAAAGGTATCTGAGGCATAATAATATCCTATTAATTATAAGGTTCAAAAATAGGCCCTACAAAGTCATTTACTGGAGTGCCAAATAGTCCTGTGTCAACAGAGTCAACAACTTCATCACTACCGAAACTAAACTCAGGACTAAACAACGAAGTTCCTGCTTTCAACGCACCTGATAACAAGGTGTTAGATGCTGCCTGATATGCTGCCTGTCTAGCCATCTGGCCTTCGTACTCAGTCATATCTGCACCAGCCCCAGCTTGTTGCTCTTGTATCATTCGGTTTCGACGTTTGTTCATAATATCCTGTTGCATAACACCCGCCTGTTCGAGCATTACAAACAACGGTGTATCGCCAGTTATAACAGTATTAGTCTTAGAGTACGCAGCACGTTGAGTAGCCTTAGCTCTTCGTCCACTATCAGTCATACGGCGTGTCTCTGTCTTCCTAGCATACGCAATAGATTGTGCTTTATTACGCTGTAGCTGAGCGTTATATTCAGCTTGACGCATTGCTGCATCGCCTTGTCCTCTCTGTGCTTTTGCAGATACAGCCGCACCAATTAAACTAGCAAATATTTTAAACATCATTTTCTTATGCCTCCAGTATCAATTCTAGGTGTCATTGACAAAACTGTACAAGGAACAGGGTCATCGCTTACGATATAAACTGTCTGCAAGTATTCTGGTGCATTAGATAGATAGACCTCCGCTGTTTCGCTAACCATTCCTGTACCCTGAAACTTAACTGGTTGCAAATCAGATGCTGTCTCAGTCTGACCACACTTGGCACTAACAGTATCTTTAAATCTAATAGTAGCCATAGATGCGTTTGATTTACTACCAACTGTACTGCTATAACGACCTTCATAGTTTATATATAAAGGTGCTAGTGTCGAAGTAAACTTCTTGCCTATAACAACTTTGCTGTAAGTAGTAGAAAATAAATAGGCCTGGCAAGTAGTGCTACCTGATACTGTAAAGGTTTCATCAGCAGGGTTACCTGTTAAAGCGATAGTAACGGTATCTGTATCGGTTATATCACCAGTCTGTAAAAGATATTTACCATTCGGGTCGGTAGTTGTAAAACCGAGGTTAGCAATGTTAATCGTGTCACCTACTGATAGGTTGTGTGCAGCACTAAAGTTAATTACAATCTCATCACTCACAATAGATGCACTCGAAATAGTTAAGCTAGTAGCTGTTCCTATATTTAAGTCGCCATCAGAATCAACAGTGCCTGTTCCTATCTCAACACCATTAGCCACAACTGTGTATGTTTCACCAATAGCATAATTGTAATTAGATATAGTTCCTGTGGCCAGGTTAGTAAATGTTTTGTAGTAATCTAAACCATTGTACTCACTAGTGTAATTTGTACCCCACTCACGTGCATCGAGTTTGCAAATATATCTAGCATCCGCACTATTTACTGTTAGTTTAATAACAGCATAAACTTGGTCTGGGCCATCTTCAGATGGAAGTACCATTACAGACTCAAAGTCTCCAGTACACTTCTGTCTATGCCATCCGATAACATCTTGATCACGCTCGTATGTCATACCAATAAGGTCTTTATCGCTGTTTATTGACCATATAATATTATCAGGCTGTTGCTGATATGTAAGAGAAACAAACCCATCTTTTGATATATGCTCTGCTAAAAGAGTTAAATCTGGTGCTACATAGTCTTGTGCATCAAAGTTAAATATCCACTCACGAACTTTTTTACCCTGACGCATCAAGAATAGTACCGCTGAGTTAACTAACAACCCGGCAGTAGCGGCAGAGCCGTATGTTGTCTTACGCTTTAACTCAAAAGAGGTAGGGGTAACAGGCTTGTTATCTGACTCTGATCCTAACGCCCACTCGCTACCAGATGTACCAATAACTAAAAACTTCTGTGGTACAAGCCATTGTATGCCATCTAACTGCCCAGAGTTAATAGTAAGTCTCATCGGAGATGTGTCGAGCGTAGCAACTTTAAACTGAAAAAAGTTATCAATCTCACTTAACCATAGTGTATTAGGGTTATTGGTTGTACCTGCAAATACTAATCTACCTTCAAAAAATGCACAAGTATCAGGGAATCCTCTGTAGTTAGAAAACGCACCTTCAGACCATCTGTACATTTCTGGAACAGTTTCAAACCAATGACCATCATTTAATTGATCTACAAACTCATCTCCATCACTTGAACCTACTGGAGCAAGACATTGATAATATTCTGCTTTAGTGCTAAAGTTGTATTTTTTATTTGCACCAGTAGTGTCAGCAACCCAGAACAACTCACTGCCATCTGTTGTATCATCGTAAAACGAACCAGTAACATTGGTAGAAGAGAACTCAGTGCTTAAATCAAACTTTCCTGCTGATGTAAATTCTGGAGTAAAAAACACAATTTCATTGTTTGTTGAATCAATGCAATAAATTTTATTTATAGAAGCATCGGATACTCCAGTTATATCGGTAATAAATTCAGTATTAGACTCGCCTGTCGGTTTCGCAACAAAACTACTTTGAGGAATATTAAAATCATAGTTTACGTTTTGTGAGAAAAAACTTTTTTGGGTTTCAAATGTACCACTTGAAGAATACCTTCTTATTCCTACGTTTGTGTTAAAATCTAAGTCGTCCCTAGTTTTATAACCATATCTATGTTGTGCCGTCATTACGCAAGATATATAAAACTTGCCATTCAATACGCCTATACTTCTTGGAATGGTAATGTCTTTAAAAGTTCTATTTGGGCCTGAAAAAGAATAAGGTGTAGCTTCATCTGATAGAAACTGAACACCATTGCTTCCGTCTATGTCATATTTAAAAACCTTAAATCTTTCAAACCCGCTTGTCGATGATCCAGCGTTGTAAAAAGTTTCAGTCTTAGCAGTTATACCACCTAACACATATACATGATTACTATAATATGCAACATCAAGACCTGTATTATTACTAGAATCTAAATTACTCGCAGTCCATTGGTCGTATGGCATAAAGTTGTCAGAGCTGTCTTTTGTAAAAACATTAACCTTACGAGCATTATCAATAGCATAGTATTTAGCATCACCATACGCACCACCACGCATATTGTCTAATCCAGAAGTATCAGAAATCGTTTCAACATCAAACGTTAAGTTAGCCGCACCACCACCACCTAATGCAGCGTCAGTAATTGTAAATTGATTAGTAACAGCGTAGTTCTTACCAGAAACACCGAGCATTGTAACAGTAGCTGCACCAGTTCCAGATGCTACTACTACTCGTATTCTAGCTCCCGTACCAGGGCCTGCACTGCTATCAGTAGAGCTAACTTGAGATGATATTCCAGTTGTAGTTCCGTGTACAAAATCATAAGTGCCGGCTGTTCGACTTGAATTTGCTGCGCTAACATTATGTACAGTAGCACATAATCCGTTAAATGCAGATAAGTCTTTAGATACATTTGCATACTCTAATCCAGCCGATAATTTTACTTTATCACCTTCTGCAAAAGCTGTATCAATAGCCCATTCGGTAATATAATCAGTAATAGAATCTTGGAAGTTTGATATCACATTAGCCACTACGCTTGTAGCTGAGTTGTAACCTGTAATCCGAACAAGTGAGTTAACAGTAGTTGAAGTCGGAATTAGAGATATTACACAATTTCCAGTTAAATCACCCTTTTCATATTGAACACGCAATAAGGTATTGTTTCCCTCTGGAGCATCGGAAGAAATAGCAAAGTTTTTTGCTTCTGTATCATGATCTACTCTACGTGTATCGCATACAGTAATGTACTCTTCAAATGAGTTGCCGCCATCAACACTTCTATCAATCGTAATACGACCACTCCATGACGCAGCAGTTTCAAAATCCCAATCACTATTTGATACGTTAATAGATTCTGAAACACCTGAATCAGTAAACTCTTTAGCTAATGATAGGTTTCCCTCAACCCTTGCAGCTTCAAAACTAAAATATCCACCCACCATATTACTATTAAATAAATCCTGAGACGCAGTTAAGGTTGTTTCTCCACTTTTAGAAGATGTAGTAATTGTTATAGTGTTGTCGGTGTTCTCTTCAAGAAGTGGAGGGAAAGACCACTCAACCTCGCTTGCCAACCAATTTGTATCACCGAGCCTTTTAATCTCGTAGGGTGGGTGATTCTTATGTACAAAAAATAAAATATCAGCAGATTGCGTAAACTGTATATCATCAAGTTCTGCTTCTAGATGAGGTATAGATAAATTTATATCACCAGAGCCTCCTTGATGCGGTGAATCATTTTTCCATATACGAACGTTTTGATTAGTAAACTCAATTATATATTTCTCTGATACATTAAATATAAAAGGTATAAGCCTGGCTTTATTATTACCTAAAGAGTTGCCTAAGTATTTTAAAGCAGGTCTTTTAGTTGCACCACCATAAGGTAACGGTACAAAGTTTTCCATCTTCAAACAGCTTTTGTTGTAGATTTTTTCTACATCTTCACGTGCATAAAGGTATGGAGATACTTCACCGCCATTAAAGTTATTTATGGTTAACTTAGCCATCTTTAGAATGAACCGTAGTTAGTTTGAGAAAAAGGAGGCCATGACTGAGACTGTGTGCTTGGTGAGATGATAGTTGACTCTAACCATTCACTATCAACAACAGGCATAGTCTGTTTCTCAAATCCATTCACACGCCTTGCTTCAGGCATAATAATACTATCAAATTCTTTTAGGATACTAACTTCTAGATCACGATCTCCAGTAATCGGAACAGCTAACTTCATAGCCAGGTAAGTGTAAAACGCTCTAGAAAATAGAGAGTCCATATCAGTCGGGTCGGGACGTTTGTCGTAACACATCCAAATTTCTTCAAAGTCAGTTAATAAAAACCCATCCTCGATAACCCACTCTACACGTGGTTGTATTGAAGTGTACTGACTATCAGTATTGCTGACGTATGTAGCTCGGATATAATCAGTAGGTAGGGTATGTGCGTTTTGATATTGAAACAAAGGGAACTTGGGGTCTGTAGTAGTAGCTTTTACAAGTTTAGCACGTTTCTTACAGCAAGCCCACGGATGCATACGAACAAGCTCATCAAGAGCTACATCGTAATGAAGCCGAGCTTGAGACCCGGCTATTGTAGTGTCATTATCGAAATCTGTAATCTGCAATCGGTCTGAACCAATTTTAGATAAAGCTAGATTAGTAAGTATTACTTTAGTAAGTGCCATGACACCTCCATATAAAAAAGGGTAGGGGAGGTTTCCCTCCCCAATGTATTACTCGTTTGTAGCGATTAGGATGTATCCAGAAATTGTTACTGATTGATTTACATCAGAATCAGTTGTAACAATTAATGTTGTACTTCCTAAGTCAACACTACCTGCCGCACTACCAGTAGTAGGAAATGCAATGCTTCCTGCCGCAGATGTAGCACCTGAAGTACCTACTGCATCAGTATCATCCGCATGACCAACAAGAATAGTAGAGTTAGTGCTACCACTATTTGGGTCTGTGAAGAACAAGCTCGCACCAATTAAGCGTGCTTCCTGTGGAAGAACACCACTAATAGTGTGAGTTCCTGCACCTGTGCCTGTTGCTAAAGATACTGGAATTGCCTGAACATTTCCACGATAGTTAGACTTTGTAACAATACCTGCGTTTAACGCAGTAACTTCTGTTGAATTTGCCATTTTATAAGTCTCCTAACCTATTAAACACAAGGAATAACAATTACTTTTTCCTCTTCCATGCGGACAGCACCAAACTCTGCCTTCATGTAAGCGTAGTAATTAAACGATTTATCAGCCCGTTCTGACACCTTAGTAGTCATGTCAGGGTTGATTTCCAACAATCCAGCATCTTGCACAAATGCATAACAAGCACGTGCAGTATAACTTGAAGCATCCCAAGCACCTGTAGATGAAGATACGTCACCATCAGCAATTTTAATAGTGCTTCCTGAGCCGTTAGTAGCAGAAGTACCTAAAGATACTGTAGTGCTAGAAGACCACGGAACAATATTGCTAACGCAGAAATGACATCCCATGTAGTCATAAATAACTCCTACAGATCCGTCAATCGGACGTTGTGCTGAATAATCCAAGTTAATAAACTCGTCTTGTTTCATCATGTCATTCCACTCGTTCCAAGAAATCTTGAATACAGGCTTTTGATTTTCGATGTCAACAGACAGGTTACCGAACTGTGTCAATGAACCCAAGAAACGCTCGTAAGTGAACCCTTCTGAGATAACAGCAGAACCAACAGCACCACCATCTTTGATGAGGTTGTTTGCGTTAGTTAGGAAGGTATCAGTTTCACCATTAACTCCACCTTTAGCCGTACCCAAAAGAGCTTGGTCTAAGATGATGTCTTCTTGGCGAAGAAACTTGTTCTTCATAACTGCTAGTTTAGCATTGCGAGGATCAGTTCCCATCTTGCTTAAGTCAGCCCAATCCATGAATTGGCCGTCTTGGAATGCTTGACGAGTCACCCGGCGACGGCTGTAATCAATGTCTGATACAGGTGAGTCGCCGAAGCGGTTAGTTACTTTCTGGGGTAAACCACCACCAGATGTTCTTTGATACACACCCTCCTTACGGAACAGATCGCCAGTAGCCAACTGAACGTAAGGACGGAGTTTACCACCTTTAGTTTCAACCGTTTCACGAATAGCACGGTCAAAACCAATTACATATGTGTCGAGCAGATTTCCTGCCATAATAATACTCCTATTTACAATTTAATAATCAGTTTATTTCGGCTCTGAGTATCCTCACCGTGAGGGTCTAGCCTAATATAAGGTTCTCACCCTAGATTATCATACAGGCTCTTGCGAGGTATCCGTTTCAAATCTGTTGTGCTTATATTAAATTTTAATTTTATTGTCAAGAAATTAATTAAGAAATTTTACGTAACAATGCTTCACGCTCTTTAATCATACCGAGGTAAGGCAGTTCACTTGTATTTCCTCTATACTCATTCATCTTCTGTTCAAGCTCTACAAGCTGATCGTTGATGGTAGCATAGTTATCACTCTTGCGAGTTTCAATAAGATCATCACTATCAATCAATGGAACAACGTGCTCAAAGACAGCTTTGATAAACTCAGTGTTGTTTCCGATATTAGGATCATCTTTAAACTCACCAAGACCTAAGTAATCCATAGTTTCAGATACTTTAGCCAAGTTGTATTCATACTTATCACCCTTCCACTCTTCACGCAGAACACCTTCGGATTCCTGACGATATACTTCCTGCTGTGTGTCAGAGTTGTTATACTCATCAATAGCATTCTGCATCTCAAACTCTAGGATAGCTTGTGCTGCTTCAGGGGGGATGTTTTTCTCATAGGCGAGTTGACGAAACGCATCGATACGCTCTTGATCTAACTCAAGACCTTCTGGTAGTTCACCAGATTCGAGCGAGTATGAATCATAGTCTTCTGGAATGCCCATGATTTCACGCCTCTTAGCTACGTCATTCGCATCTTCGGAAGTCCAAAACTCTTCAGCTTTGCGTCCGATTTGTGATTGAGCATTAATAGTACCCTTAACTAGATCAATGGGGTTGTCATACTTTGACCAGATAGAATGCTTGCCTAAATCTTCTGGCAGTGCTTCTACCCAACTTTGGTTGAATTTACCATCATCCGATAGGATGTCTACAGGCTGTGTTGCAGTTTCCTCAACTGAGGGTGCTTCGACAGGTGTCTGTTCTTCGCTCATATATACTCCTTTTGGTTAATAATTAGACATAAGCGTCTTTTTCTTTTTCTTCATAGCTTTGAAGTCATCACCAGTAATCTTTTTCTTAGGACTTGCTACTGAGGCTAACTTCTTTTGTTTCTTTGAATACTTTCCGTATGGCATAGTTATCTCCTATATGCTTTAGTTTTTTTTAAAATTCTTTTTGGTTGCTTAGAATGCTGTTTACCTTTACGTGTATCTTCACGTTTTTTTCTAGTAGTGGATGCATACTCCGCTGAAGATAATGCAGTAATAGCCGCTGATGGCAGGTAACGCTCACCTGTTTCGCTAGACTTCTTACCTGACTTTGTACGCCATTTCTGCTTAGTCCATCTTTTTAAAGAACGCTGTGGAGCTTTCACGATTTGTATCCCCCACCTGCAGCCTTGTATTTTTTAGCCAACATCTGTGCTTTACGAGCTGACCATTGACCCGGTCTGCCACCTTTACCACTACTCATAATGCTTTGGAATAAACGTTTACGCATACCTGGCTTAGTATAGTTACCTGATTGATTTACTTTTGACTTAGCCATGTCAGCACCTCCACTTTCTTAACGATAATGCTTTACGTGTAGGACGACCTTTAGAATCCTTCATTGGGCCTTTCACTCCACTCATACGAGCACAGAATGACTTTCGTCTCTTAGCAGACTTGCTACCACGTTTAACTTTACCAGTAACTGGTGCTTTTAAATTGCTACCAGTCTTGCGATTATAATACGATCTACCTTTAGCAGATAGACCACCTGTAGGGTTCTTATGCTCTTTACGCATAGAGACACCCTTTTTTTTACTTAACAATGTTCTAGCCATTATAACTCCCTTGCAGCTACATCCCACTCTCCCTCTTCAGGACTTAGCATATTATTAAATCTATCTACGTTTCTCTGAGCACGACTGCCTACTTGCCCCCAATATTTTGTGTTTTCAAAATTATCTTTGTGTGGATCTCTGTACTGAAGTTCAGCGGCAGCCATTCTCCAGTTAGTAATTTGATCAATGTTACTAGTAGACTTAGCAGCTTTTTTTATATAGCTGTAGGCATTTTTAAACTTGTTAGTCCAACCAAACCCCATGTTAAAAGTAAGGTCTAGTAATGCCATCTGCTGTTGAGTAGTAAAGTTTTTGTAGCCAGGTATGGTTTTAGTTTTTTCGTAGAACTTATTGAAATCCTCAATAAACATACGCTCAATAGTCTTATCGTTTACGTAATCTTTTAACTTAAGTTTACTATCTTTCGGCAACTTGTGACCAATACCTACAGTGAGATGACCTTCGGTATCTTTGTATACACGATTACGATAACCCTCGTTACGACGAAGCATTAACATCGCACGTTCTCTAAACTCAACATCAGTCATTGCTACAGATTGCCTCGATGTACCTAAACATATCTTGCATACCGTTTCGGTAGGATGCTTCTGAATGACTGAGTGCTGAGCCGGCCTGCTTATCAATAGCACAAAAGTCACGAAGATCAGCAATAACTTTTTCACCGTCTGAGTTATGGAATACACTTCTATAAGAACCTACTAGGTTAAGTATCTCTTTTTCGCCCATTACTGCCCTTGTAGTTGATTAATAATACTGTTATCAGCAACATCTCCACTTACCTTCTGTGCGGCATCAGCCAACTTAGGTGCAGCATCAATCGCCATTTGCTGTTGTTGCATCATCATCTCTTGTTCACGTTCCTCAGCCACAACCTCTGGGTCTTTAAGTGCATTCATGCTAGAACTGTTTGCATACCATATCTCACGGAACAGCTTGTCTGGGTCGATGTTCTTCAATGACTCAAGCATCTGTGGATTCATTTGAGATAGCTCACCAAACACACGTAGCGTGTTAATAGCACCCATAGTCTCAAATGACTTGGTTGCCATAGACAAACGGCCAACATAGTCTACTTCGTATTGCGGAGAGTCTAACAACTCTTTTGGCATAGGCGGTAGCAATTTACGCTTAGCACAAATAAAGTATATGTGATTCATTAGAGGCGTTATATGCTCTTCAATGTAACGAGATACAAATGGTGCAAGCGTCATCAAGTCAGTAGTCATACGCTCACTAACTTCTGTAGCGGTCATATTTCTGTACTGGTCTAGTGGACGAAACAGATGATTAAAGAACATACGTTTGATTTGATCGTCATGCAACTTGTACATATCCATAGCTATGCCAGGATCACCATTAGGTGCTAGACGCTCTGGCTTGCCATTAGGGTTGGTTGCTCTCCAGCGAATAAATGAACCAGCTCGGTTACTCATACCCGAAACACTATCGTCATCAGGAATCAACCACTGTGGGTTAGCGTGTTGCTCTGCTGAAATCATCATAGAGCGGTAGATAACATTCGTGCGACGAGCAGTACCCAAGATCATACTCATAGGCGAACGACCATATACCTCTTCGTTGCCAACCATAAAGCGTGATACTTTGTACGGATTAAAATCAAATCCGCTTTCTTTTAGTATCTTTCCGTTTTGTCTGGCTACATGATAAGATGCAAAAGGCTTGTCTGTGTTCTTCTTACTGTTTTTTGTATAGTCAAGTCGTGGCTCGATGAAGTGAATAAACTTGTACTTCTTGTCGTAGTTAGTATCTACTTCATTTACAATGTGACCTAGCTCAGCAGCAATAAGAGCTTCTGTTCCAAACTTCTGAATACATTGGCGTGGAGTAAGCTGATATTCTCTAGCTACAGTGTCAACCATACCATTATGATTTTCATCGATTCTAATATCACGAATCACAATGTTACGAAAACGCACAATATCCTTCTCATCTTCTTCGATTGTTAAACAGTTAGTGCCAAAACAACCAAGAGATAGTAGTGCTTGAAACTCTTCCTGCGAGAAGTTAGAACCAATTAAAACCTGATGTATGATGCGGCTTACTTCTTCAAAGTAGTTAGCTACGTTATCGTTAGCCATTAACTGTGGGAAAGGATGTCTATACTTAGCCCATACAGTGTTCGGTGGGAACATATGCGAAAAGAACCCTGCTGCAAACGAATAGTTAGCTTCGATGCAGGTATCAATCATACGCTGTGGAGGCTTCTCCTGGCCAGCTACACGAATACGATTAATGTTGTCATTTGTTTGATAGCACCAGTCTGCACATTCCTGCCACAGATTCATCCAGTTACCGATAACATTTGAGTTCATGCTATCGTAACGTTTAATTATATTTTTGCCGTCCATTATCCTAACTTCTCACTTCCACCGAGCCGTGAGGTTAAAATGGTAGATGCGTAACCACGACGTTGTTGTGATTGTTTGCGTCCCAGCTCCATCTGAGCAGAAACATCTCGACGCTCAACAGGGGGTGCAGGTGGTGGTGGTGGTGGTGGTGTCGGTGGTGGTTTTGGTGCTGATCCCATAATATCTCCTAACCTAATAAGGTTCTTCCTCCGTAAGTGTAAATATTCCTAGGCTTTTGAGCCTCCTCTAATGAAAACGTAGTCATGCCTCTCATTCTTTGTTGAGTTTGCTCTCCTGTTTCTCCAGTATAAGCTCCTTCTTTAGCTTCTATTTGAGATTCCCTTAAACGTTTTTGTTTAACGATTTTAGGTTCAGGTAGTTTATATTCGGTTTTAGCTGGTGAGCTACTTCCCATAACGCCTCATTATTTTTTTAAATTCAATCAGCCTATAGTTGCTATCAAACCGCTCAAAACAAATAAAATCAAGCGGCTCAACTAAATCAAAAAGTGGCCTAGGATTTCCTGCGAGCAAATATATAAACCAAGTATCAAGTTTGTCAAGTTCTTTTTCAGAGTTTTTTACTATTGAATTTGAATAAGTTTTATAACCACACACAAAAACTTCATCATTATTAATAATAACACCATGCTCACCGCAATAATCTAGTACGCTGTAGAAATCATTAACATCTTCGTAAAGGCTTCTAGCTTCTTTATACGGACTTAACATACGAAATAGTCATCCTCATAATGCGTATGGTTTACACGTGTTTTATTACGCAACAAATACTCGTCTACCATATTATGATGCAAAGCCATAAACATCATTCGGGCTGCGTCTGCTCCGTGTGAGTGCTCGTTGTGCAAGATTTTTCCAGTATTGGGATTCCATTGGTAGTTCGTGAGATGCTCCAACAACCCAGAAGCTCGTCCATCGATGTATATATTTGGCAAGTTGCGGCGAACAATTTCGATGTCATCACGGACTGAATTCGTTTTGGGAATCGGACGTACTTCAAAACCAAACTCAGTACGACAAAAATCAATAATGTTGATACCGGTACTGTTACTTCGTTTCTTAGAATCGTGGGGCATATAGTGTCCGGCATACTTGTATCCTTTCTCGTTTATTACATCTATGTAGTGTTTTATGTCGTGACCAGTGTTCTCGTAGTAGTCAATAATATAGGGTGTACTACCAGACATCCTGGCAAATACAATAGCCGTAGGATCATCCATACCCAAGTCCCAGAATGTGTATACAGGTTGACCATTTAGCTGAAAATCACCTATTCTGCCATCATTGTGTAGCTTAGTCATTTCATATCCGTACACAGAGTTAGCCACATCCGCTACAGCTTCGTTTAGATACTCCTGCCTAGCTAGTGAGTATGAGATCATCTTTGAGTCAACTCGATCTTGTACGTTCAAGTATGGACGATTAGTCAATGGGTCTGTCTGGCCAAGCAACTCTGGGTTCAAGTTCATTTCATCACCTACCCAAGCGTATCGTTTTGTTTGTTTTGGCGTTAACCACTCGCAGTACCAGTCAGGGTCAGCCTTGTTAGCTTGGTACATCTGATACAACTGGTTCTTTTTACCACGCATAGTTCCGTTGGCGATAAGAAAAGCGTTACCTTCGTCTAAAATAGGCGACAAGAACCCGGTCACTTCTTCTTTGTGCAAAGAAAACTCAGACAAGGCATAGCCATAACCACCCTGCCCCACAAAGTCTAGGTTGTCTGTACCGCTGAAGTTAATCACAGAGCCATTTATCAGACCTATCTTCATATCGGTATTGTTTTTGTACAACACAGTCTCAGGAGGGAATATCAAGTCTAATAGGTGACCACCCTTGCCGTTAATTGTAACAATATTGTTCCATATTGCACGTTCAGCCCACTTCCTAGTAGGAAATAGGTAGTAGTATGACCCAACACGCTGTAAAGCTCTCTTAGACAATATAGAAGCTGTGGTTACATCCTTACCATGACGACGAGGCCAGGATATTAAGATGTTACGAACACCCCTATCCATCTCTCGCCAGCAGTCAAGCTGATACTCTCTAGGCTTTAGTTGTGGTATTGTTATCTTGGTAAGCATTTACAAAATCCACCATCTGTATAATTATATCCCTCTCAGCTTCACCCAAACCAAGCTGTCTCGATAGCTCCTTACCAGAAGCTGCATTACCATCGGCTGTCTGCTGTAGCAAATATTCCCAAACCTGTTGCTGTACCGTCTCCTTGTCCGAAAAGTCAATGGTCACCTTCTCTTTAACCTTATCCTTTTTGCGTCTAAATTCAGCCAACTCTTGGGCGTAAGCCCAAAATTTTTTATTATCACCTTCTTTGAGGTCGTTATAGATAGTCTGAGCACTCACTTCTTAGACCAGTTTATCTCATCGTAGTTCGAGCGATATTTCTCTTTGTCAAACATAGCGTATGTGTAGTTATCTCCTGCCCTAGTCTTATTCTTACGCCAATCACGCTCGTCCTGACCCTCTTGTGTAAACTGTCTTGGTACATTACCCTTCGGCATCTTCAAGCTCCACTACAAAACAATCCATACATACACGCTCTTCAATATACCCCTCTTCATCAACAATCTCAAAAATAGGGTTATCTTCGCTGTCAATACAACCGCATCTCTCACAGACCTTAATCTTCATAGTTTACCTCATATGTCTCGTCAAATTCACAACCACAGTATGGACAAAAGGTTGGATCATTGATATTATCATCCATATCAGCTATAAAAAAATAATTTTTACACGTGCCACATTCTATATAAGCAATATCCATAACCGCCTTATAATGCTTAACCTCTATTACAGTCAAGAATAAATGCCCAAAAATTTAAAAGTTTATAAAAGGTCTAAACTTTTTATTGCAAAATTAAAAGCGATTCGACCCCACCCCCCAATCGAACCCCCCAGTGTTTGCAACTCTTTGTCAGACCATATTGTTTACCTGAGATGTGTGAAGACCCCGGCCAGTATAATTTATTATTCAGACGAGGGCGTTGTTTTGGACGATTGTCAAACAAATTGATCAGAAACTTTCAGGCTGGCACATCTGATGCTATGTGTGTGTGCGTAGAGAGCTCTCAAACTGCACCGAAAGAATGTCTAAACTACCTCTTTTATTTTGTTGTTCTATGTATAGGGATTGTTTACTATTTATGGAGTTGGTTGGTTAATGGTTAGCTAATCACATAAGCACAACAAGGAGCACAAAATGAAACGAGTAATACATGAGACGCATTATAAAGGCTGCACGCTAGATGATGTGAAGCAAGCTATAGCAGATGGAGCAATGCCACGAGCTAATGCACAGATGGTAGACGGACACGCAAAGATGGTTGTGTCTGATTATCTTGGCAAAGTAGATTACAATGAAAATGGTGAACGTGTAGAGCATACATATGATTTCGACTGGTCACATACCGCAGAGATCAGAGATTACCTAAACGAAGATTATGAGGGAGGATTCTATGTTGTATAACAATCCGCAGCCACCAATCGACCCACCAGAGTATGGTTCATATTCTGAGGACGATTTTACACGCTACACGATCACAATCGATGTGACACTCAACACGCTTGAGTATGATGTTGAGACATATGTTGAATCGTTGATCAAAGAGAAGCTCACCGATGAAGATATTGGTGAGGAGTTAAACAGCATCAAGTTTGAGGAGGTGCAGTAATGAATGACGAATTAAAAAAATTAATCAAAAAGCTAGACTTGGAGGAAGGGATTTCCAAGAAGCGGTATGAATTGGAAGAATTAAGTTACGATATGGATGTCCCCTCATATGAGGATAATGGTAAATTAGAAAGGGCAAGGGCAGATTGGAAGCAAAAATTTGCGGTATGTGTAGCAGTCTCCAAAGCTCTGGGACAAGATGAGCAGGGAAACGATATATACTTTAAACTTCTAAAAGAGGAGGAGGCAAAATATGTATTCAACGAAGGATAAATCACCGCTAGAAGCGGTACAAGGTATGCTCGTTTGGGTGTACGATTGCAGTCTAGGCAATTCAAGTAATGGCGGTTTATCGTCATATTGTCAGATACTAGAGATCGGTAAGGATATTGAGCTTGTGAAGGGCAATCTCGGCTCATGCATCGCTAGACCGATTAAAAAGCCACCAGAAGGTCATATCGGATGGATGAGTGGTGGGTGCTACATATCCACTCACGACAGTCGGTTCAGTGAAGCAGTTGAGCATATACTCGGTCATCGATTCTATGGTGCGATACCATTGCATGACCGCAGTGAGACTCAAGAGATGTATGATAGAATGTGGCATTAAGGAGATGAGTATGGACAGCAAACAAAAAAAGAATTACACCATCGCAGTGATGGATGTGATAAGCAGATCAATGGAGATGATCAGCAAATATCCAGATCAGTCCGTTGGGATTATTAATCATATGAAGGAGCGGTTGAATGAACTGCTCTTTGAATACATGGAGGTAGAATCATGAGTAGGTGCAATAAAATTGAAGCAGAAGATATTTACTTTGCCATCATAGAACACTTAAACATGGAACATCTTTGCATTGAAGATGATCCCGATGGCGGTACTCGTAATACTGAATATGGTCGTGATTTATATTATATGATAGATGATCTATTTAATCAGGAGGTGGAATTATGAAGTGGACGAATGACGTTGTTAGTCGGTGCTGCGGAGCTGTAGCACATGAGAGGGGCAGTATGCATATTTGCGGTGAATGCAAAGAGTGGTGCGAAGTGTATGACGAGGAGCATGAGATGGAGCAGCTTTGGGATTACATGGTCAACCATGAGATTGCCACGGCAGACGAGTTGAAGCTGGTCGTGAAGATATTTGGCGGCACGCTAGAGAATCTTGAGAAGGTGCTATTCTGCCGAACAGGTTATCGTGATCTACAACAAGCAGAGGAAGCGAGAGTATGACATACGCTCTTTATAAGATGAATATGGATGCGGTGAAGCCGGCTATTCTGGCTACGTCTAAAGCTGATTTGCCGAAATCAGGTGATTGGAGATTGGTTGAGATGTTAGCGTCCAAATATCCACATCTACACAGACGCTATCTGAACGAGGAGGGATTCAAATAGGCTAGGCATAGTCAACTGCCCATCGACCCTTCCAGAGAGATCTGGAGGGGTTTTTTTGTGCCTAAAATTTTTAGTGGTCTGGGAATTTCGGCTGGCCGGGGATTAATTTTTTATTAGATATTTAATTATCGATTCAGAAATTTTCAACCCAACTATGGCTGAGTTTTTTTCAAAATGAACGCAATATAATTCTGCTTAGCTTATCGACAAGAAAAGCATTTTTTTTGTTTGTACAGTGTATCGTGATCAATTAGTTTATAACCAATCACTAACAAATAAGGAGAACTATGAGTATAGAAATTACAAAGCTAGAACATGAAGAAGATACAATGTATCGCATCATTGATTATGATGAAGAGAACAGTGCACAACAGGTAATAGTATTGACACGTGAAGAGCTTGGCGACTTGCATCACCTGATTGATGTGCAGTTTATGTCAGAGAGCGAAGACCACGAAGAGTCTATGCGGCAACCCACCCAAGAGGAGATCGATAACGAGATGGCTTGGGATGATCACAAGAATAAGTGGAGTGATTAGTCGTATGAAAAACTATGTTACTAAAGCAGAACGTGTCCGTAGGAAGCATTGGAATCGTAAGATGTGGAGGCGTTGCAAAGCGGATTGGGAAGAAGCTCTTTCTCCAGTTACAAACCAATACCTCAAAGTAAAGGTGGCGTGTGTTGTGATGTGGGATTCTCAGGATGATAAACTAAAACAGGGGCGTGATTTCTCATACCTCAAATCTCTTTCTGATAATTACCGGCCATACTACGAGGAGGGTTACAACCAGGAAGAGTTAAAAGATATATTAATTAATCTTGGTTATCCAAAAGATCATGCTATAAAACGTTCGACACCACCAAAGGGTGCGGACTATGAACAATACAGAAGATTAAAAAAGAAACAGGAGGCACAACTATGATAGGCTGCAACTTAGCAGGAATACAAAGTATTGATTACAACTTCGAGTTCGGTTCAGGAGAAGAGGTTGTTGTTCATCACGATAAGCAGTGGGATAAAGGCAACGAGAAAGCATTAGCTATTAAGCTCGATGGATTCATAATCGGTTACATACCATTAATATCCAGCATACAGGCACGTATGGATTGTGCTGAAGAGTTTAAGAATCGTGAAGCCTGGCTTAAGCATCGTGATATTAAATCAGCAGTTGAAGCTGTTAGGTTTGCTATCATACAAGATATGTTTCAGAATCATCTCACAGTTACTGGTAATATATACCGAGTCCATAAAGATGCTGATGGAAAGGTATTGTCAATCGGTGTTGTATTTGATTATATGTAAGGTGATATGAATATAGCACACGCATTCAACGTAGAAGAAGCTGAGAAGTATGGTGTAAACAAAGCTATACTTCTACAGCATATACGCTTCTGGGTATCAGAGAACAAAGGTAAGAAGAGTCATACACATGATAGTAAGACTTGGATGTACCAGAGTGCTGCTGATATGCATAAGCACTTCCCTTACTGGTCTAGGCTGAAAATACATCGTATGCTGGCCAGTATGGAAGAAGATGGATTAATCGCATCCGGCAACTACAACAAGCTAGGGTTTGATCGCACCAAATGGTATACCTTAACTGATACAACGCAATGTTCATTTGAGTCACCTCTGACTGTTCAAAACGGAACAAAGAGAGATGTCGATTCTGAACAACCAATACCAGATAATAACACAAATAATAAAACAGATAATATGTTTGAAGATTACTGGGCTATGTACGGACGCAAAGGTAGCAAGCAGATAGCTAAGAGGTATTGGTCTAAGTTATCTGAAGATGATAAGGTAGATATTGGTAAAACAATTATACCATACACTATGAGCAGAGATAAAAAATACTGCCTAGATTTTCAGGGTTACATAAACCCGGTCAATCGTAGGTGGGAGGATGAAATCATTAGTCACAATGAGCATAAAAAAAGGTTGAGCATATGAAAAAATTACCTGTTTCTTCGGAATCAGAGGAGGGTGTGCTGGGGTCGGTCTTACTTGACCCTAGTATAATTCCTAATCTACCGCTACACAAAGAAGACTTCTATGACCCACGCAATGCACATCTATGGGATTACTTAGTACAGCAGTATTCAGAAGGTAAAGCGATGGATGCCATTACGATTGGTGCATGGCTAGAGTCGCACAACAAGCTAGGATCAATAGGAGGATATGATAGGCTAGTAGAGTTACAGAGAGATACCCTGATACCTTGTCATTCACAGTATTATGCAGAGGGTGTACTGAAAACATCTAAGCTACGCCAGGAGATCAAGGTGCTTGAAGATGGGTTAGCTGTAGCCTATGGTGGAGATACTTCATCAGAGGGAGTCATAAGCGGTTTAATCCGTGCAAATGTAGATGTTGAGAAGGACTTAACTCTGGAGCAGTATGGAGAGAAGTTCATCGAAGACTGCATCAATGGACAGTGTGGTCACTTTGGATGGTGGTGCAATGAGTGGAATGAAAAGCTAGGCCGACAATCATCTGAGTTGGTACTACTACACGCACCTCGATCAACCGGTAAGACTGCGATGATGCTACAATGGCAGATAGCGGCACATATGCGTGGGGACAGAACGCCACTTGCATCTATCGAAATGCTGAAGGGTGAGTTACTACCTCGATACCTGGCTCATGTTGGGCAGATGGATACCTACCGCATGAAGGTAAGGCCTGTCGGTGCTACACAGGACGAAGCAGAACGAGCAAGAAAAGCATTATCTCAGGTAGCTAAACTTAATCTATGCGTTCGTGATAAAGGTATGACCATTGAAGATATACGTGGTTGGGCTGTAGCTGAATGGCGTAATGGAGCACAGGCTATATTCATTGACAACTTGCTATCTATTTCAGATGGCGGTAAAAAGTATGATAGTAAGACTATTATGTATGATGATTTCATACGCAAGTTCCGTGACCTTCGTGATGATCTTAAGATACCAATCATTATCTTAGCACACCCGAATGCCAATATGGAGATCGCATGGTCTAAAGATGTAGAGAACTTTGCTGATCAGATTATACTGTTAGCTAACGTGCCGTCAGATGGCATGGATGTTAATGGAGAAAGAGTACAACAGATGCAGTTAGATGGAACTCATGTTATTGCTAAGTTCCAAAAGAATAGACAAGGACTAAGCCCGGTGGCTCACCTTGAATTTAAAGGCGATACACAAACATTTAGACACATAAGATGGGAGATATAATGTGGATACTACCAAAACAATTACACACCTTAGCCTCTGTAGTGGATACAGCGGAATCGGACTCGGACTTAAGAGAGTTCTGCCAAACCTGCGAGAAATCGCTCATGTGGAGATCGAAGCCTTCGCTGTTGCGAACCTGGTGTCGAAGATGGAATCGGAACAAATTCATGCAGCTCCTATATACACGAATGTTAAGACCTTCCCATACGAACGATTTTCTGGATGCGTGGACATTCTATCAGGGGGATTCCCGTGTCAACCGTTTAGTGCAGCAGGAGCTAGAAAGGGAGTTGATGACCCTCGCCACCTCTATCCCTACATCAGCAGAGGAATCAGTAAATGCAAACCTAGAATTGTTTTCCTCGAAAACGTTGAAGGAATCATCTCAAGCAAAACAGCAGACGAAGAGTCAGTTCTCAAGTATGTCCTCGGAGACTTGGAAAGCATGGGTTACCGAGCAACGGCAGGAATATTCTCAGCGGCTGAAGTTGGCGCACCTCACCAAAGAAAAAGAGTCTTCATCATGGGGTACTCCTGCGACAAACGATGCAAACAAAACGCCACATTGCGAAATAAACAGCAATCAAGCAGGATTGACGAGGTCAGTAGGGAGAGCCGAGGCAAATTGGGCTACTCCGAGAGCGAGTGCAACAGACTCGACAAGACCGAATGGGAAGGGAGGAATACCACTAGCACAACAAGCAAAGAGTTGGGCGACTCCGAACACAATGGACACACTACCTGCACGGAGTCCAGAGAAGTTAGCGGAAGCCAAGAAAAAGGGCGGATGCAAGAACTTGAGGGAAGAAGTAATGAACTACCCAACACCGAGAACATCGGATGCGGAGGGCGGTCGAATAGAGACCTTCGTGGAGGACGGAACATTCAAGAGCAAGCGTCACAAAAGCAACCAAACATTCGGGGCGAAGCTGAGGGATGCGGTGGAAAGTTACCCAACACCGACAGCCAGGGATTGGAAGGGTTGCGGGAATGCAACAACTCGAAAGGATGGCAAACACCGGATGGACAACCTAGAAGCTATTGTGAAGTATGGCCCGCAAGACCCAACGAACCACAGTACGAATGGGAAGAACCACGCACTAAACCCAAGTTGGGTAGAGCAGCTAATGGGACTACCAGTAGGGTGGACAGACTTAGACTCTTGGGTAACGGAGTCGTA
>Ga0181408_1000060_pt1 | contig 30567 bp, 44 predicted proteins | sample 31SPOviralmetaG_FD_130137 | JGI IMG/M metagenome (GOLD analysis project Ga0181408, IMG submission 130137) | Marine viral communities from the oligotrophic San Pedro Time Series (SPOT) site, San Pedro Channel, CA, USA - 31 SPOT_SRF_2012-02-16 | ecosystem: Environmental > Aquatic > Marine > Strait...
AAACGGAGAGTCAGCGTTGTCCTCAGTTGGTTGAAAAAAGGTCACACCACCCGCGGCACCTCTTGGCATGATGGACACTTTACGAACACGGTCATAGTCAGGAACAAGTGCACCAATAATGGCATGCCCCGCTTCGTGATACGCGACGAGTTCCTTTTTACGCACGGAATATTTGACATCACCCTTAGCGCCTACAACTATGCGCTGGTAGACATTCTCAACAATATCATTCGTGATCGTCCCATCACCATCTTTCACAGCTCGGATGGCACACTCATTAAGAAGATTGGCGAGATCAGCACCGGAGAACCCAGTTGTCTGCTTCGCGATGTCCTTGAGGCGGACACCCACAGCGAGCTTTTTATCACGCGCGTGAACTCCCAAAATCTTAAGACGCCCTTTCACGCTGGGGAGGGATACCTGAATCTTACGGTCGAAACGTCCGGGGCGAAGAAGTGCTTCATCGAGAATATCAATCCTGTTTGTTGCGGCAATAACTACGATACCAGTCTCGTTGTCAAAACCATCCATTTCAGTTAGCAACTGGTTAATGGTTTGTTCGCGTTCATCATTACCCGGGGTGCTACCACCACCCCTCTTTTTACCGACGGCATCAATTTCATCGATGAAAATGATACAGGGTTGATTCTCACGAGCCTGCTCGAAAAGTTCTCTAACACGCTTGGCTCCCACACCAACAAACATCTCGATAAAGTTTGCAGCGGAGCATTGAATAAAAGGGACACTAGACTCACCCGCAATAGCGCGTGCGAGAAGTGTCTTACCAGTCCCAGGTTCTCCAGCGAGTAGCGCACCCCTCGGGATCCGAGCACCACTCCCAAAATACTTCTCAGGGTTTTTGAGGAAATCGACAATCTCCTCCAATTCATCCTTTGCGGAGTCTATACCCTCGACATCCTTGAAACGTGTAGTAACTTCCTGTTCCATTTTAAATTCAGCCGACCGCATAAATGGGTTTGGCATTCCCATTCCACCTTCACTTCTGGAACCGAAGAGAGTCCGCGCAAATGTGAAAATATAAGCGATGAAGAAAAACAAGATGATGTTCTCAGTAATTGAAGCAGGTTGGGTGTTATCCACTATCACCTCGGCGTCACTCTCCATGAGGACCTTCCACAACTGTTCATTCTGAGCAATCTGAACATCACCGTAGTCACCATTCTCTTCTTGGAATGCCGCGATATTTTTGCTTGGTCGTATGACAACGGCAGGGAGTTCTTTGTCTCTCAACCCTTGGATAAACTGTGTATACGTTCTTGGGTGATATTCCACCTTGCGTTCTTCGGCACCAACTCTGACAGCTGGGGCGGTAAAGTATTTGCCAACACTGAACATGCTTTATAATACACGTGGCATTGTTTTAACTGACTTTTTCGACACAAAGAACATCGCAATTTTCTTCTGTTATGATTACAAATTTCGTAATATGCGCACGTATCACATAATTCTTTCAAGTTCCCATGTATGCATATCCCATCACCGTTACAGTCTTTACATTGTACATGCCAGAATCCATGTGGACAAGTTGTAGACTTCATTTAAAGATTGAAGTTGTTATGTTTTTATATGGATTTGAAACTTGTTCATATTAACAATAAAAAGTATGACCTGTTTGTCATTTCCAATGATAGATATATCACTCCAACCCTGGCAAACGGTTACGAATGGGATGGATGGATGAGAGAGGATTTGGGAAAGCACTACAAAGAAGGAACTGATATCCTGGACATCGGCGCCAACATAGGCTACAACACTCTCATTTTCTCTGAATTTGGTCCCGTATACTCGTGGGAACCCCTATATCATGAAATCGTTAAACAAAACGTGACAGGGAATACATTGAAAAACTCAGTGTCTACTTTTCCTTATGCTCTATCAGATCAGACTGATACGACTGACATTTACATCCCCACACCTGACCCCGATATTACCCAAATTGATGTAATCAATTATGGAAATAGTGGTTTCGACATACCTAAAGAGATACGATCATTAGCGATTCCCGTCGAGCGCAAAAGATTAGACGATGTATATTCTGGAACACCATCTTTTATCAAGTTGGATGTAGAGGGACATGAAATTAATGTTCTGAAGGGAGCAGTCGATATCATTACAAAACACAAACCAGCTATAATAGTAGAAATACATGACATGGACAAAAGTGAAGTTGATCCATACTTGAAAAGTCTCGGATATCAAGATCCAGTCGAGCGCCCAGAACATATGTTTTTGTATCTGGCGAAAGATAGTTTTTCAACCATGTAATAGAGTTGATAAGAATCCACGACACTCTCACATCTATACTGCTCAGGCATACACTCAGGAATACCTTCCTGTGAATAATAAGCCGTCTCACTTCTGTGGTGTTCAAAGTGACTTGGGTGATTAACACGAAGCCAATTCAAATGTTCCGCACATGTGTGTAATTTACCATATCTACGTGTGTATTCAAGTGTCAAAGCGATACCAATTTCACATGCGTAAATATAGTTTTCGATACTGGAACCAACCCACATCGTCATCGGATGTTTTCGGTGAGCGGGTAAATACCCACGCCTCTTACCATCCTTAGTATATGGTGCATTGTCCAACACAAAATCCTCTTGACCAGAGAAATACCATGCAGTGTACAACATCTGACAAATCTCCAATTGTATCTTAACGACATGTTGATCGCATGACATGTGAGCAATCTCTTTAGGAATCAACGACAGAAAGAATATGTTCATCTCGGTAATTGCTAACTACACGAAGGTTGGGGTTGTAAATCTTCACTTCAACGTCTCCAAAAAATACAGTGTCGTTGGGAAGTTTCCAGATTTTTTCTTTTGACAAATTGTTTGCGTGCTCCCGGGCTTCAGTGAAAGACGTGAAGAAAGAGCGATCGAGGATGTAATCGTTAATGACAACGTTGGTGACAAACATATTTGGTTTACATTTTATAAAAATATATTCAACTTAGGTGTTCTAATCTTCTTCAGAGAAGTATTCATCTTCAACAACTTCTTCATCTTCTTGGTCAGGTTCCACATCCATAGTGCAATCCTCATTACTCGTGTTATTTTCTTCGGGGTCAGGTTCAACCTCTGGTTCCTCAGTGGGAAGATCATCGACGACCGGTTTCGGCTTCTCCTTCTCCTTCCTTTTAACCTTTTTGACTGGTTCTCTGTCAAATATCTTCTCCAATATTCTTGGAACCTTTTTGGCAAACACAAGCCTCCTCTCCTCAGACTTTTTAATTTTTGTGATGAAACTGTCACTGAATCCCATGACCTTATGGGCTTGAATGATCTGCTTCAATGAGGGTCTCATCCCTTGTTTATAATAGTTTTCGTAAAGCATCAAAAATTGTGGAACAACCTTGACTCTGACAATCCCACTCTTCAGGATCTTTAGATTGACATATACTCGATCCAAAAACGGAACATGAGGCTCTTCAATTTTTTTACGGGCTATGGGCGGGGTGACATTTGAAAGTTTGGGATCTACAAATGGAATACCCATATCCTTATTGTTTTTTTCAAGAGCCTTCAAATACCTTTCCTGATACATGACAGGTTGTTTACGGAACTCAAAAGCCTTGTATGGTTTGGGGTTCACAATATCATACAAGAAGGTGCCCTCTTTGGGGCGTCCAAACTTGGTATCGAGTGAGTGTTTAACACGCTTCGACGGTGGTTTGAACATTGTTGCTGATGTTTTGTGAAGATTCTTCTAACTTAGGTGAAAGAAAAAAATCCAATTCACAGCGAATGACATGAGCAGACTGACGATTCATGTGTGTGTAATAGGGTCCCCACAGTTCGATAACTTTTCGTTTCTTGTCATACCAAAGATATTCTAGACCTAGCTTGTGTGTCAGCCAGTAAAAGCGCTTACCAGTCTTACCAATGAATGAAAAAATTTGATCCTCGGTATAATCAGACACGTCCATCTGGGAATAGTGATTATTCGGGGGGGTGTAAGGGGCCATCTTTTCTCTTTTCTTGACTACTCTCCAATTGTTTAAGTAAGTTTCTGATGTGCTTTTGTGAATACACTTGCTTCTTTGCCTTCTTATCGCTTTTAGTCACACGTTTTTTAGGTTCTTTATGATCCATATGATACTGGTATACAAAATATTCAACTTAGGTTAAATATTGACATCTTCATCATCGAGTGAAATACTATCATCACTTTCATCACTTTCATCACTTTCATCGTCGGGACATACAAAATCTTCATCGTCACTCTCGTTATATGCGACGAACACACCCTCACGCTCCTTCGTGTAATGACCAGTATCTTCAAGATTCTCAACATCATAGAAACCGGAAATCATATCCTTCGTTATAGTCTCTTCAATTGTGGAGAAGCAAAACGTGTTACTACCCTTTTTTTCTAAAAATTTGACTATATACGTCTCGCCATCATAATGGACAACTTTAGCAACCTGTGTCGTATCGTATTCGCAGTGAACATCAATGATCATATATGTTTTATGAAAATTTAAATCTTTAATAACATTAATGAATAATCTGAAAGCAGCTGGTATACATTATATTTCGAACCGTGTGATCAATCACAATGATGCAGTCATGTTTGATATCGATGATACTCTCATTTTTACAAACGGTCGTATAAATGTTCCCATGGTTGATTTATTATATAAGGCGAGTGAGATGGGTTATAAAATTGTGATAATCACAGCGAGAATTGGAACAGGGCCTATCATTAAATACACTATGAACCAGTTAAAGGAGCACAACATCGTATACGATTATTTGGGATTTACAAGCCCTGAAACTAAAATTGATATGAAAGAAACACTCCCCTATAATTTTATTCTATCCGTCGGTGACATGCCCACAGACCTCACTGGCTCTCCCCACTGGCTTAACATTTCCACCTTTTCCCACAATTGAGACAGGAAACATACACTGTCATGGGTTCATCCGCTGAACGAGTCTGTAATTGGTAATATGTTGTCTTGAGAGACTTGCATTTAGCACATTTGAAAAATCCAACATGATTTTCCTCTGCTTTTCGAATCAAATACTCTTTGTGCATCTCCTTGTGCACGTTATCTTCCACGGTTTTCGCATAAACTCCCCCGGGACGGAGTTGTTCCGGTCTCATGGCTATAACTTCGACGACTGAAATTTTCCGTTTTAGGATATCATCTTTGAGATCTTCATTTGAAGTGAACGCATTTTTAAGTGATAAAAATTTGTGTTTATAGATGTTTGTAAATTTATGATTATCCCAAGCAGCCACACCGTTTCGCTTCTCGATCGTCTGCTTCGAATGCCTGACTATACATTTCTCAAGATCACTACAAATGGAACTTTCCAACCCCACATCAAAGATTTTTGAAAATTCTGTAATGACATAGTTCCTGAGTGAGTTATCCATACTTGTATTTAGCTTCAAACCTATAAACAATTTTAATGAAAAATCTGAAATTTTCAGTGAAATTGGGAATACTTAGGGGAGAGGAAGACCTTTGTATGGGTTGTTTCTGGAACAGTCTTCCATATTTTCAGGGGAGCAGTTGTCAAAAAACCCAGAGACACGACGAACTGGGTTAGTATCAACAAACGCGTAACGGTGGTCACGGCGCCCACTCCTGTATTTTTCACTTTGTGAAATGAGAAGATAAAGAACAACAGACAACACAGTAACTGCGACTGCAGCTTTCATCATTTATAATTGGCATATATTTTTTTTATCATCACCTTGTAAGGATGAACAAGGCAGTGCTTATTCACGAAAAGAAAGATTGGGTCGAAGAAATAGACCTAGATATAGCACCATCGAAAAACCAGATATTCAAATTACTACAGGGACGACAAACGTTCATAGGGCAGTGGCCTGATATAGATGTAGTGATAATGAAACCTGAAGACGGTGTATCGAAAAACGAAAACACCTTACCATATCCATTCAGTTCAGAAGAAGTTTATGGGAAAATTCTACTCGTCAGGATGGATGCTGATTCTGAGCCCCAAGATTTCACCTTGAAAGAATACATATCATTTCGTGGTAGGAACAAACGCGTCGACGTTTAGAACAGCGGTAGCATATTTCATGCACAACTGAAAGTGCACATACGCCCACTCCACTGGGTTATCCATCGATGGTTTTCCGGGTAATGGGTTGTCATTTACAATCGTCAAAATGTCTAACTTTTCACCACCGATCGTCTTTGCCATTCCTTCACCAACGTCTTTTAGCCACATAGCGTGCTTCTCATTCTTACAATCAAAACTTCTCACAAAATGAGCCATTTATATTAATTGGGATTCTATTCTATAAGTAATCTCGCACTTGGATCCTTTACAGTCGTCCACCGTGGACGCCAGATTTCAGATATAAGGTGATCATTGTCTTTGCCATACATCTTCCAAAACATGTTTCTGTACATGGCTTCCTCCTTAGTGAGAGGAACGTTATGGTGTCTACATTTAGATTTGATCTCCCTGAAAAGATTGTCATCAACATCCTTTTCAGCGTAACGCCTAACTTCGTCGACCCAGTTTGTGCCAACAGCATCACTCATTCCATCCTTTTTCCTCCACAGGATCTCATCTGGTAAGTATCCAGTAAACGCTTCACGTAACACCTTTTTTTCCGTGGGGTCCATCTTCAGTGTTTGGTTCATCGACATACATACATCGACAAAGTTTTTGTCGAGGAAAGGGACGATCAAGTCTAAACCATGTGCACCGGCACATCGATCAGCTCGTAGACCATCAAATTGATGGATCAAACGTAAACGGCGCATATTTTCACAAGAAAATGCTTCAAGACTTGGTGCCTTATGGAAATAGAGGTATCCACCAAGCAGTTCATCACTTCCTTCACCTGAGAAGATGTAACGACAGTTTGTATTCTGTTTAATGTATTTACACAACAACCACATAGGTGTACTGGCCCTCACAGTAGTTGTGTCATATGATTCTAGAGAGTGGATAACATCGTTAATGTGGCTTATACCTTCACTGACAGTGAATGTGACTTCAGTGTGGTCTGTATCCAAGAATTTAGAAACCAGCCGTGCAGCTTCGAGATCTGGACTTCCTTCAAGTCCTATGGAGAATGTCCTAATTTTACCAAGCTTTCTCGAAGCGATTGACGCTATCAAACTACTATCAAGTCCTCCAGAAAGTAAAAAACCGATACCACGCTCGGTATTGTCAATCCTGTCAGACACGGCATTCTCAAGAGCCACGCGGATGTCACGGCTGTGACTACTCTTGACATACTTATTGATAGTCCAGTAATTGTTGTGATAACATACGAAATCATCCACGTAGGAGTCGTATATATGACCTGGTGGAAAAATGTGGATTTTACTATTCAGGAATAATAACGCTTTCACTTCACTAGCAAATGCGATAGATCCTTCATCATAACGTGTGTAAAAAAGGGGTCTCACACCAACATGATCCCTAGCAGCTAGGACACGTTCTCCATTGGTATACACAAATGCATAATCACCGTTGATCTGTTTCAATGCACCCAAAATCCCGAAGGATTCTATCAGTGGAATGAGAACCTCACAATCACTATTTCCCACGAACTCCCCATGTGTTCTAAACTCTCTATGGTTATATATCTCTCCATTACATACCAACATCTGCTTCTTCCTCACAAAGGGTTGCATACCTCCTGATGTCAGGTCGTTTATCGCCAAGCGATAAAAGTCCATACGGCATTTACCCATTCGTTTACTACTGTAATCATCTGGACCTCTATGATTCAGTAAATATGAGGGTGTTTCTACATCCTCACCGAACAAGGCTAGGATGCCACACATTTAAATACATTTGTCATTTCGTTTTTAAGCTAAAATCCATCCAGTCACCAAAGTCACCCGGGTCAGCTATTCCGTCCATTTCTTGACCAGATAGGGATATCGTTTCTGAATGACCAGAAAATATCACGTCGAAGTTTAAAATACAGTAGTATGATACATTTGTTTGACGAGCAATTCTGTCAATCGTGTTGAAGTCAAAAGACTCGATAGCCAATGAACGCTTGATAATACGGGGTGTTCCATAAGGAAAGAACACTCGCTTTCCCATTTCTAACTTTCTTCTATCAGACGTCATATCGAATGATGGCCAAATTCTATTTCTATACCTAAAATCAGCCATGTAATCAATACAAGTATCGGCCTTGGATTTTTCAGCAAAACACACGAAACGTGGCTTATATTTGGGATCTACGAGATTGAGATATGTCCCCTCGTGTATCAACTTTACAAAGTGGAAATCCATTTATATATTTAAGGAAAAAAACTTTAAATAAGATATATGAACTTCCCTAAAACACCCGGTCAATGTAGATATGTTCTAGCGTTGAGATCTAATAAACCAATCATCGTCGGTTCTGGACCAGCTGGGTCAGGTAAAACAATGTTGGCATGCCAGCTGGCAATTGAACGTATCAGTGGTGTTGCGAGGGGTAAGGTTGTTCTCACGAGACCTATTGTAGCCGCAGATGAAGACATGGGATATCTACCTGGAGACATGGACCAGAAAATGGAACCATGGACGAAGCCGATGTATGACATTTTTGAAAAGTATCTGTCCCACAGTCAAATGGATCGTCAAATCTGTATAGAACCATTAGGATACATGAGAGGGAGGACCTTTGAAAATACGTTGATCATCGCAGATGAGATGCAAAATTCTACACCGAATCAAATGAAAATGCTCCTCACACGAGTGGGGGAGGGAACAAAACTTATCATCACAGGGGACTTGCAACAGTCAGATCTCGGGAGTGATAATGGATTGGCAAATTTAATATACAGAATGAGTGTCTATGACGCCGATTATATCGAACATGTAGACATGGATGACGATGATATCATCAGACACCCGGCAGTCAATGAGGTTCTCAAGATTCTTGAAAATTAGTCTTGCATTTTTCAACCCTTTTTGAAAGTATAGACATATTCAGACGAGTGCGCATAATTCGTTTATCTAATACGACCCTCTGGCGGTTAAGAGTGTTTGCCGTATTTTTAAACTCTTCATTTAGTTCTTTGATGCTTTCGAGTTCCTGTTCAACCACTATGTATTGACCAGCAAGTCGTAAATTTGTCGGAAGATGTTTGAGATCTTCTTCAAGTCTCTGACATTCAATTGTCAGAGACTCAAAGTCTTCTTGTAATTTTTTATGGTAATCCATTTTTCCTCATACATTACCCAAACATTTATAAACACTTAAGTATTCAAATAATATTTTCTTTGACTATAATAAATGTCTCGCTTCATGAAAGCTGGGATGGCCCGAGGTATGGGTGCCATGTCCCAGATGCAGGGCACTGCAGCCTACCAGGGAATGGCCAAAAACTTCGGTCGTAAAATGACAGTAAGCCTGACGTATGGACAGGTAATTCTCATTACAATGCTAGCCGCATCTTATCTAGTCGTAGCGTCTCTCGGTATTGACATGTTTGGTCGGTGCACCGAACTGAAGGGTGTCAAACTCCAAGAAAATCTGAACAAGTGGTTAGTCGCCACTCTCGCGATTGCTATAGCTATCCCCTGCACTCTGATGACAGTGCGCGTAGCTGGATCCAAGCTCACAGGGTTGATGATGCTTCTCTTCGCTATCTTTGGTATCGTGGGAAGTTCCGCGGTTCTCAACTGGAACAACAAGTGCAAGGCTGTCGAAGAATCTGAAAAGATTTACGGTGGTATCAACATGGCGGTGTTCATCCTCATGCTCCTTGCTTCATTCTTTTTGCTGCGAGCACCAGGACCGAAAAAATATGGACCCATGAGAGCAAATGGAAGTTATTAAAACCCCCTTGCTTCATTCTTTTTGCTGCGACCAGCGAAACCAAAACTAATGTAATTCAAACGTATGGATGAAACAGATAGTGTTCAACACATACATCCTCTCTATGCTCTTGGCCTATGTGATGCACAGGGCAGGAACATTTTCAATGGAAGAAAAGGTTAAAATGATTGAATTTTTGGGTTACATGGCTGCCAACCCCGACTCTAGAATAGAGGAATGTGAGGGTGCAGCGACTCTGTTACAAAAAGTGAAGCGACACCAACCATCGCGAGTCGTCCATTTAGGAGCTCAGTCTCAGGCTTCCAAAAGCCCTGAATGTAACCCTCATCTTTAGAATTCGCCGCTGTTCCGAGGAACGCCAAACTGGCAACAGCGACAGAAAGACCAATGTTATCATGGAACTGGGTGCTAATAGAGTTACCTGTCATAATCTCGTCAATGACAGCAGATGTGAAACCAACCATCGCGGCGCGGCCATTCACACGCTCGGCAACGGAGAGGTAATCGTTAGGTCGCTCAACCCGTGTGAGACTAGGACCCCTCGCAGAGGACGATGTCTTCTTTGGTGAGATCTTCTTGGGGGTGACAGTTGGCTTGACGGACGCACGAATGAGAGAGCTCATTACTGGATAACATAAGATCTCAATCTTTAAGATCCTTTTCAATAATCTTTTTGAGGACATATAATTGGACGATAAAGCTGACAGATGTGTATATCGTGGATATGTTCATCCCGAACTTTCTATATTGGTAAACAACCCACAGCAAATTTGCAACCAGCGCAATGTAGAGCATCTTCTTATCGACAATCTCATCAATTCTCTCCTCCTGCCTTTTGACCTGGTCATACATTTGTAAAAATCCTATACCAAAAGCTACACTGGATATTATTTCATTCAAATCCATTTTATTTTGTATCTATACTATATATGGATTTATTTTTAGAAAAGTTTGCTGGAAAGATTGATAGTGATAGTCTCATCAAGACCGTCGCAGAACTTCAGAGTGAGTATATTGACGATGGTATCACGAAGGAAGACCTACCCCCTATCATCACCCGCCTCATGATGGAGACTGCCAAGTTCAAGAAACTGCGGGGACCCCAGAAGAAGAAGCTCGTTGTCGGTGTTCTTAACCACTTCATTGAACAAATCGACAAGGGTGAGAAGGACAGCGAGTTTGAAATCGTCCTGAAATCGATGGTTCCCCCAATCATCGACGGTTTCGCTTCTATGCTTAAACTTAAGGGTCAGCTCCCCAAATGTCTTCAGTGCTTCAATTAAGGATAAGATCAGTACTTTCAGTACATGAGATTTCCTTCTCTGGAGGTTATGATTCAGTACGGAATCTATACAGTAAGGGAACTCACTCGTTTTTCACGAGGACTGGTGCCAAAAAAGCGAATTGAAGTCCTAAGTGAGTGTGAAAGGTGTGATTTTGTATACAAAGGAACAACTTGTTTGAACTGTGGACATGAAATACTGCACAGTGACCAGTTTCATGTCTAAAGGGCCTTCTGTCCTTAGTAATAGTCATATGTGTGCAGAGAGACAATTGATACGACGATTATTCCATGAATGTCTTAAATCTGGATACAAACCTCACCAATTCACATCTTGGTTACATAGAAAACATGGACACTTGGTGGTGTTTAGGCAAAACATAAATGGAGACGCTATATCATTACCCTGTGTTTTGTGCAGGAAAATGATAGAGAGGTATAACATATGTTGGATGGCACATGATGGTGATAAGTGGATTCACAGTAGAAAATCAAATAATTTACCACGTTCTTTACCAACTGCTAAACAGAAGAGACTTTTAGGATTTGGGAAGGATGATGAGACCCAAAGCTGATTCAAGGTTGTTGTGATTTCGTTTCAGTGGTTTATTCCTCTTTAGCTTTAGCGCGTTGTTGTTAGAATTAGCATTCTTTATTTCATCCATCTTTTTTGTGTTTGAAACAAAGGGTATCACATTGTCTTTGTATGGCTTGGAAATGATTTCCTTCTTTTCAGTCGTATCTATAGTCTGATTTTTACGAAATTCATCTATCGTCATAGTTCCCCCGAACACATCGAGGCTGTATCGAGAAGGTGCAGGTTTTACGTGACCCGACTGATTATACATCCTTCGTCTCATCATTATAATGTTTCCGCAAATGATACCACCTCTGTTCACTCCATACTTATCTATTGCGTATGACTTCATACAACTCCAAGAACAAAAATTACCCGTCGTTGTAAAAGTGTTTCGCCGGTCGTCGTGTTTATAAGGTAATTGTAGGGGTGATCCATCGAATGGATGACAACACCACCAACACCACATACATAATTTTATTTCATCTCTTTAATACCTTTTTCAATATATCTAGATCTTCCTGTGTAATGTTTTTTTCCTTGACAATCTCTGTGATTTTTTCATTCTTTTCCAATTTGGGTTTGTCGTATTCATATCTCTCCGTGTACCTGTACAAAACTCCGACGAATATAAGCAAAAGGAGTGCAAAAATCAAACTCTTTTTCATTACTATATGTTTAGATTTTTACTGCGAAAATTATAAGAAATATCAAGAAGAATAACCCAACCGCGAAGAAGGCGAGTGTTTTGGGGTCCATACCGGCGATTTTACTGGATTCATATTGCTCCCTTTCGAAAGCTCTCTGGGCATCTTCACTCCTGAACTGGTCTTCCCTCGCCATTCTCTCAGCTCGTCGTTTTTCTACATTCGCAGATCTATGGGCTACGAGCTGCCCCGCTAGAGTCCGTTCGGCTTCCCGGTCTGCCGCCTGAGCATCCGTGAGTTCATCACGGATTCGATCCGCTTCGGCGGCATCTTCTTTCATTCTAGCCTGACGAGCTAGCTGCCTCTCATATTCACTATCTTTCCACAATTCATCAGCTTTTTCGGCAGCCTCAATAGCAGCCTCAGTTGCAAGTTTACTGTTCAATAACCCGTCCACATCAATGTTACATGTCTGATTGATTTCTAAATCTCCTACAGCTGCGATGTCATCGACAAACATGAGCTGATTACAGACATGCATGTCAACATTGCAAGATGGTAATCCCTCTCTAGGTCTGAACATTTTGTTGGCATCATCCAAGCCAACTTGGGTGCCGGTGCATACCCCGGGTGCGAGACAGTCTGGATTACCACCATACGCATCAGAGGTTGGACACGGTTCTTCGGATCCAAATGGACATAGTAAAGTCTCTACTTTAGCAGCCTTTTGGAGGATTTGTGCACATCCCGCCCATGTGGGATTCTGTTTACAACGTTCCATGAAGTCAAAACCAGTTACGTTTATACAAGCACACCTGATATCTTCACGGTTGTTCGTGCAGTAGTCATATCCAAGGTCATCTACAGTTTCTTTGCTTACGAGAGCCTGAATCAATTCATAACATGTCTGACCTTGGGCACTAACCACTTTGTCCAAATTAGCTGAGTCAAAACAGAACCCATCCCCACCAGCCTTTTTACCGGAATTTGTAACTGTTCCATATAAAATCTGATCGAGAAAATTCACTCGATGACCAGCGGTGTTAATGACTGAAGGAGCTAAGAGGTTTTGAGATTCTCTTTGGTTATCGATTATTTCTGCCAACGAAGATTTATTAACCTCACATTTCAACCCAAAATGTGCCCCAACGTCAAAATCTTGTGGAGTATCTCTGATTAGTGTAGACTCTCCCAAAAATTTACATGGGTTGTGACCTGCATTACTAGTTCCCGAGGGTCGAACACAATCCTCTCCCGAATGACCATCTTGGTCAGTTCTGGTAAATAAGCCATCGGCATTTATTTTGGTATTCACCATCCAGTGTCGTCTCCTACCCGCCCTCCCCTTCTTATGTCGCCAGACATATTTACCATCCCAGTTATCTCTATTCCCACTATCATCCCAGTTTCTACAGGTGCTGTCACCATCTGGATCACCCCACCCTTTATTAACATAAGCCTGTGAATATATGTCCACTGACATCACTAAATTAAATGAGGATTTTTTTTCCTGATGTAAATGTAGTGATGTATCTTTTCGTCGTAGCTGTAATAGTTCTTGTGGTGCTCTATAATTACACATCTTACAAAACAATTCATAGGAGCACCGTGCCAAGTTACATGTGTGAAAAGATTATCCAAACATCACAAAAATATAATTTCCTGGAAACCCCTGAAGAAGTGGACGACAAGCCTATGCAAGAAATACCCATTTATGACAACGACACCCCAATTAATCAAGAACTTTGGAACCTCTGCAAAGAATATTACACTTCCCTGGCTTCGAAGTATAGTTTACGACTAAACTACGCTTTCTTGAGACGATATGAACCAGGGGAAAGGAACGATCTTATCATGCACTTCGATGATGAGATCGACGCACCAACGACAATCAACATACTGTTATCCGACACGAGAGATTTTGAAGGTGGTGATTTATATATCTTTAATAAAAATAACACAAAGAAGATACTCAAACAACATGGTGGTGATATGAATATCAAACAACGTGAACAATTTATTAACGAGTGTTCAAATATGCCTGTTCTTAATCTGAGACGGGGAGATGCTGTGCACTATAGGGGTAGTGAGCTGTTGCATGGTGTATTACCTGTTACAAAAGGTGAGCGATACGTGCTTGGCTTTTTCTCCTCAATCATTCAATAAACTTTTTTACAGCTTCTATCTTTCTATCGATACTGTTCTTATTGACATAAGTTTTCAGTACACCAGCTAAAACGATTATGCAGAGTAGCATTAGGGAAACTTCGGTGTTCTTCATTACTTTACTTGAGTATTATTTTTTCGTGAGTGAACTAAAATAGAGATCAATAATCTCATCCACATCCCGGATTCTATCCTGACGGGCATACTCAAACACTGCATTGTAAGTCTTTTTGTCTCTGTCATGTTTCATGAGGGGTTTCAATAACTTCTCCATTCGTTCTATATGATTCTCCGTGAACCCCCCCTTTTCGTGAGCATCGTCTATGATATCGATTACTACCCCCCTCGTGTACCGTATATCTACATAAGTCTCCCTCCTGACATAAAATAGCAAAACTGCGATAGCCACGATGACCACTGATAAGAGTAACATGCTTAGTATGTAACGACATTTTATTTGTCTTTGACATTTTTGTTTTCTTTCTTGACGTTCTGTAATAAAATGTATAGAGTGTTACGGTCGTTCATTTCAGCACTATTATAAGCTTCCTGAATAATGCTCTCATCATCTGTGAGGTGGTTGAAGATGTTCATGACGTATATGGAATTTAAAGGTTTTTCAGAATTGTTGATACGTTCCTCGAGACCTTCCACAATACCGGAGTAGTATTCCACATTGAAGCACCTGTTCCGATACAACTGGAACATCCATACAGAAATTACGACTATGGCTAGAACAAAAATAACATTGTTAAGTTTCATTTTACTTTAGAGAGGGATTTTTTTTCTCAGTAGAAATCAAATGGGTGGAGGTGGCAGTAAAGCCAAATCCGAAACTGTCATTGAAAATACTGTCGTGAACGAAAACGTTTTCAAGGCAATCAACAGTTCAAGAAATATGACCAATTCTAGTGTTATAGCAAACCAGGTGATGGACCTGAAGGGTGTGCAGGCTCTCAGTTGTAGAATGCCTATCAATCAAACAGCAACTGTAGATGTCAAAGTTCTCGCACAATTTGAACAAAGCGACGCAGCCGACCTGAGTGCAATGATAGCAACTAATCTCGATCAGGCTGTGACGGAGAACACAAGCTCTGAAAGTGGTTATGGTGATGTCATGAGTGGTGGATCTGAGACAGATTCTTACACCGAAATCAGAACCAATGTCACAAATAGAATGAATACGGAGATCACAAACGAAGTCATCAACGAAATTAGAACTGAAATTGTGGCAAATCAGACAATGAAGATCGAAAATTTAGTGCAAGATCCCCTCGGGTTCACCGTTTTGAAGGAACTGGGATTCCCACCAACTATTGAAATGATGCGACTCGCTTCTCAAACCGAATGCCCAATCGATCAGAACCTAACCATCAAGTTTGTATCTGAACAGCTTGGGAAAAAGGTGTCCACGATCATTCAGGAAGTTGTCCAGGAAGCTGAACTCTCCCAAGATGTGGAAGTAACAACATCGTCTGCAACTGAGGGTGTTGGTGACACTATTGGAGACGCGGCTGAGGGTATAGGCGCCGGTGTCGCGACCGCAGCTGAGGGTTTAGGTGACGGTGTGGCCGCTGGAGCCGAGGGTATAGGTGCTGGTGCGGCTATGGCCATGGCCGGACCTTTCATCCCTTCTGCGATAGCATCTTCCGCGTCGATGGCCATGATGATGATGATGATGATGATGTCGAAGAAGGGTGGTATGGACCCAGCTATGATGGCTATGCTGGCTCGTAAGTAACTAAAATCCGTTTGTGAACACTGTATTTATACATATATTCAAGCTCCCTGTCTTCTTTATATGTATAATTTAAAGAGATATTTCTTCTTTATAGTAATGATACTCAGTATTGATGTGGGTATAAGGAATTTGGCGCTGTGTCTACTGAATGACAAAAAGCATAACCGTGTCGAGCAGTGGGATGTTGATGGTATACCACCCGAACATAAGAATGGTATCTACGTCTCTTTAAGAGATCACCTGGATGCTCGACCCTGGGTTCTACAAGCGGATACGATTCTGATCGAGAAGCAACCTGATCGCAATAAAAAAATGATATCTGTGATGCATTTTCTTCACGCTTACTTCATCATTAGATGCCCAAAAGCGGAAACAATCCTTTACGACGCTCGTCACAAGATTCCAGATGTGGCTGGTCCGGGGAAGGCTCAATACAATAAACGAAAAAAAGTTTCCATACAGAGATGTGAAGAGTTCATCAGAGATGGACCAACAAACTCAGATTGGTTGGAGGTGTTCCAAAAGTCTAAGAAAAAGGACGACCTCGCCGACACTGTAATGCAAGCACTCAGTTTTGTCAATAGGATTGAGGTTCTTCCTAAATCTAAGAAGAAAACCACAAAGCTCATAGCTCGTCGTCCCAATGAAAACCAAAAGAGAACGAAATACTCAAAGTCGAATCTTGCGTGGATCTACTTGAACAAACCGGAGTGTGAATGTTTGGATAATAACAAACGTTTCATGAAGGACCTAAAGAGGTATTTTACCAATCTTGATGACCTGATTAAAGAAATAAACGGATAGATATTTACAATGAAGAAAATTTTGGATCATGGATTCGTTGAACTCGTGGATCATATGCCCCAAGAGAATCTCGACAAGGCTATCGTTGATGGGGCTCGTGTAAGCTACCAAACTGGTACAAAAACGACCAGAGGTGATAGGGGTCTCATCAGGTATCTCATTCGAAACTGGCATACATCTCCACTTGAGTTGGTGGTTTTCAAATTTAGGATCAAAGCGCCTCTGTATATCGCGAGACAATGGCTTCGACATAGGACCGCATCTGTGAATGAAATGTCCGCACGTTACTCAATCGTTGATGAAGAGTATTACGAACCGGAGATCCTACGTGGACAATCCGCGGTGAACCACCAGGGTTCTGAGGGGACTGTCGACATAGGTGAAGAACTGAAGCATACCCTTTCGTCTCAATACAAAGATGCGTTCAAGATTTACGAGCAACTTCTTGAAAAGGGTGTGTGTAGGGAGCAGGCTCGTGGTGTCTTACCACAATCCACGTATACATCTTTTGTATGGAAAATGGATCTACACAATTTGATGCATTTCTTACAGTTGAGAATGGATCACCACGCACAAAAGGAAATCCGAGAGTATGCCACGGCTATATATGACTTGATCCAACCTCTCGTCCCTCTGACGATGGAGGCGTTTATGGATTTTAGGGTGAACTCTATGCAACTCACGGGTCCCGAGATAGAAGCTTTAAACACTGGTAAACCTATTGAATCACCAGGGGAACGGAGGGAGTTTGAAGAAAAATTAAAAAGGTTAAAAATTAAATGTCCTTAGAGTATAACAAACAGTATGTTCGCTATTACGACATCCCCCACTTGGTTCACCAAGACTGACGATTTCAAGAAGGTTGGTAAGAAAATACAAAAACAGAGAAGCTCCGAGGTGGAGAGAATCAAGGATAAGATTGGTGACATCGCCCGTGACGAACAGAGGCGTGTCAAGGAAATTTTCAAGGAACACCAAGATATTGTTAAGAAGGCAAAAGGATCCAACAAAAAGACCAAAAACAAGACCAAGCCTAAGTCGATCGATCTTTACGAAAAGTAATCCACAAGGCAAAGGCGGCTAACACCATCGCTATTGGCGTATCACTAAACCGCTCAGCTAATAGGGCACAAATCACGGTATATTGAACGATTCGTATTTCCTGTCTCGTTTTTACCATTGACCTTCTCATCGATGCTCTCGACCTCTCAAGGCCGAGAACAGTCGAACTTATCTTTCCAATTTTACCTGGAATCTCGGTTGTTCTTTTGATCATCTCACTTATATCTATAGAATCAATGAATTGTTGCTGGATCATTGGTTCGAGGTATGTGAAATAGTTGAAGTCTGGGTCTAGTTGGATACAGATTCCTTCAATAAGTGAAAATGATTTAGCGAGATAGACAAAACTGGTTGGAACAACAAATGGCTTTTCCATGGCAAGTTCCACAGCAAGATCATCCTTCATGATTGCTCCCCCATCTAGGGTTTGTAGGTATCCAAGAATGTTCTCAAAAAAAAGTTCAATGTCAGAAACATCTGAGGATGTTGGAACAATGACACCAAGTCTGATCAATGTGTCCACGATACCTTTCGTGTCTCGATTGATGATACAAATAAACAAGTCACTAAATCCAAGTTGTAGTTCCTCACTCAACGTAATCAACAACCCAAAGTCGTAGAATACCAACTTTCCATCTTTAGAAATACCCAAGTTTCCTGGATGGGGGTCGGCGTGGAAAAGTCCACTATCCATGGTCTGAATGACATATGAGTTTACAAGTGCTTCACACACCTTCTTCTTATTGATCTTCTTGTCTTTGATCTCTGTTATTTTATCTGTTGGTACATATTCCATTACAATCATTTCATCAGTGCAGTATTTCTTGTATACACGGGGGATCTTGATCCAATCAACGTTTCTCAATGCACTTCTAAATTTGATTGCATTATTAACTTCTTGAACATAGTCGGCTTCTCCTAATAGATACTGTATCGAATCATTGAGAACAAAGTCTGAACTGTTCCCAGTGTCAACACCTATCGTCTGAAAAAACTGTAGGATTTTCCTAACTGTGTCTGTGTCGGATTCCATGGTTTCGTAGATACCGGGTCTTTTTAATTTTACAACAACATGTTTACCGTTTTTTAGTACAGCTTTATGAACTTGCCCAATACTAGCAGATTTGAAAGGAGTCTCTTCAAAATGTTTAAAAATGTCCAAGTTCAAACCATCCTTAACTAGATTGTAATCGAATGGTGGAACGTTATCTTGAAGGGATTCAAGTTCTCGTGTAAACTCTGGCGGATAAAGGTCGCCACGGGTGGAAGCTATTTGCCCTAATTTTACAAATGTTGGTCCAAGTTCCAGAAGCTCTTGTTTGGTCCACCTACCGAGCTCTGCTTTGTCGTCTGTAAAGCGCTCCTTCCAAATATACTTGGTGGCAAACTTCCACGTTTTCAACTTCTGATTTTGAGGTATTCTAGGTGGTGGTTTACCTACCGGGGCCTGGTTTAGTATAGACAACATATCCTAACATATATGTATACTTTTTTCTATAAGTATAATATAACATGACACGGCAAGTGAAAAACCTTTTCAGTCCAGTTACAAAGCCAGCTGAAATTTTCATCAAAGCACAACCAATTGTGCTTTCCCTCATCATCTTGTATCAGGGACTGTTCGCCCCTAACGCGATTCAAATCCCTGAGAGACTTGGGAAGCTCTTCGACAACAAACCATTTCGTCTGTTTTCCCTGATGGCGATTGCTTTCAGTGCGACTGGTGATATCGAGTATGCCCTGTTATCGACTGTTTTATTCCTGATCATCATGTACGCTCTCAAGACCCCTGAGGAACGTCGCAGAACTGGTTTCATTTAATTTGTCAGTTACATATAGAATGAAGATTCACATCGTCGGTGCTGGACCCACTGGTATGTCATTGGCATGGGAAATCATCAACTCTGGTGATCATGACGTGACTATTTATGAACGGAAAACATCAGGTGGGGGTTCCTGGTGGGAGCCTGAGACAGAGACAAGAGACCTCCACGCTCACAGGGCACTCTTCGATAAAGGTTTCATAAACACACAATCATTCCTGAAAGAGATGGGTCTCGAATGGAATGACTTGTTCGAAAAGGTTGAATCGGGGGTCTATCAATTTCTTGTGAAGAACTTTGAATCAAAGGACTACATGACACTAATTGATTTGTTTTTCAGGGCTACTGTGCAACCCATAAAATACAAAACCATCTCAATGAAAGAAGCGACTGAGAATAAACTCTCTGTGGGTGGCAAAAAGATTATTGAACATTTACCAATCAACATTGACGGTGTCACTTGGGGTCACATGTCTGTTTTTGAGTTTGTCAAAACTATCGATCATATATTCTTTTCGAATATGTATACTCAAAAAGTTTCTGGTAAAGTGATGAACGACACTATCGAGGAAAAACTTTTACAAGCGGGTGTCAACTTTGTTTTTGGTGTGGAAGTTACAAATGTGAGCTATATGGAGGATGGGTATGAAGCCACTTTCAATGACAACACCACAATAGATGACGGGATGTTATTTCTATGCATAGATAATAGCCCAGCCCTCAAACTCATCGGTGACAATTGGGGGGCGGACGCAGAGAAGAAAATACGAAGCGCGACTTACGGATCTATATGTGTTCTTCTAGACTATGACGAATATGTCGATGCCGGTGAAGAGTTTGAAACACTCGTTAACACTCGATGGAATATCCTTGTCTCGAACTTACCTAATTCCAATACAGTCTCGTGTGTTTTATGTGATCTAAATAAAGAGATTCTGTCTAGTGAACCTGATGTCATCAAGAGAGAAGTGATACATCAGTTAGGTTTACCTCCACCGGTGGCCATCAGGATTGGTTGGGGTAGTGAGTGGAATGGTGAGAAGTGGGAATTTTCACAATCCTCAGGTGTTTTGGGTTTGCATGGACAAGTTCCCTTTGTAGGTAAATGTCCAAAGGTCGTCCTTTGTGGTATGATGTCACCCAGGAATACACCATTTTCCAGTATCGAATCTGCTGTAGAGGTTTCAAGGACTGTCAGTCATCAATACTTCGGGACTCGTCAACCACTGAAGCCACTACTTCTTTCCCAGGTATTGACTATTTCATTCGTTTTACTTATAGTTTTAATTCTAATGTATCGTAACAAGAATCAATGAAGTTCTTGGCTCAAGTATATGAACCCATGTATGATTTCAATAATAAAAGGTATTTGAGGGTAACAGTCCCTACAAATGTTTGTCAAATTATTGAAAAAATGCACGCAACTAGGAGTCATATCATCATGCATAAAAATATAGACAACCCCCTCGATGGTAATGTTCTTAAAATCAAGGTTCCGTTCCGTTATAGGAGAGTGATGTGCGACGTCAAAGGACGTCCCATTCAGTCTCTAATAAAGGGGGACGTTATAGACGTGGATATTGAATTCAAAGGTGTTTGGAATGTGGAAAATCACTCGGGCTTTTCCTGGGTGCTCTCCTCCTCAACCTTCTCGAGCTCCTCGTCACTGACCTGAGAGGGGTCCTTGGGGAGGTCAATAGTATCGAGACCACCCTTCTTCAGGTCCCGAAAGGTCTGGAGCATACCCTGAAGTCTGAAGATCTCTTGAGTCATCTGGTCGATGGTTTGGGCAATCTTTTTAATGTTGTCGTCAATGTTTACAACCGGCATATAGTCAATTAAAGTTTCAAGTCTTTAAATAACTAACATGGGATCCCTGACCAGGAGTGGATACATAATCAAGAGTAGCGAATCTAACTTGGTTAATTTTAAAAAGGAACTTACTGTAAGACCTATCGTAAATGGTGACTTTGGATTTCCTCCACCACCTTTCAAAGTTTTCAGAACAACTAAGAATGGAATCTGCGTTCCAAGATTCTACGGAACTGATAAACTGGGAGTTCAAAAGCACGACTCACGACCAGAATCGGCGAGAATCACCACCCGCTTCACTGGACAACTCCGAGACGCCACACACCAAAATGAAGCACTTGATGCCGCAATTAAAGCAGGGCATGGTGTCTTATCTCTACCATGTGGTTATGGTAAAACGACGGTGTCCCTAGCAATAGCTTGCAAACTCGGGTATAGGACCATGATCATCGTGCACAAACAGTTTCTCGCCGACCAGTGGAAAGAAAGAATTCAACAATTTTGCCCCGGAGCTACGATAGGTATCGTCAGGCAGGATAAGAAAGAGGTCAACTGTGACTTTGTGATAGCTATGCTGCAATCCCTGTCCCTCAAAGAATATTCATATGACGATTTCGATAGTGTAGGAACTGTCATCGTCGATGAAGCCCACCACATTTGTGCTAAAGTTTTTAGTCAAAGTTTATTCAAGATATGTCCCAGACACATTTACGGCCTCTCCGCGACACCTGAGAGAAAGGATGGCCTAACAAAGGTTCTACATTGGTTTATGGGCCCAACCTTCTTTGCCGTAGAAAGAAAAAATCAGGAACAGGTTGAGGTGTTTCCAATCATATACGACTCCCCAAACTACAAAAATCCACCACCCTCTATGAGGAACGGTAAAATTTCCATGCCCAACATGATCACATATCTGGTAGAAGATAGAGCCAGGAACAAGATGCTGGTAGAGTTGGTGAAGCGGGCTTCAGCTGGGACTAGACAATTACTTGTTCTTAGTGATAGGAGACTTCATTGTGAACTTCTTCATCAGTGTTTTCCCAAAACCTCTGGTTTATACATGGGAGGTATGAAGGAAGCCGAACTTCAAGAATCCTCAAAAAAGAAGATCATCTTTGCTACTTTCAGTCAAGCACACGAAGGACTAGACATCCCAACTCTGGACACTGTGATATTGGCATCCCCCAAGTCTGACATTACTCAAAGTATTGGACGCATAATGAGAGAGACGAAAGGAAAAAAGAATAATCCCCACATCTACGACATCAATGACCCTTGGTCAATCTTCTCGGCAATGTATTACAAAAGAACAAAAGTGTATAGAAACGGGGGATTCAAAATCCATGGAAAATATATTGAGGAAAAAAAAGATAACTTCCCCAAAGGTAAGTGTATGATTAATTTAAAATGAGGGAAAACCCCAAAGTAGATTACCATTTACGCCCTGATAGAATCAGAGACGGCTAACATAATCACGCCAACTATGAACGCTATGATGACGTAATTCAATTCTGTGTCTTCATCCCCCATCTCCTTAACAGGGGCCTGAGGTTTGGATTGTTCGACAACGACCTGCTGTCGAGGGGGAGGTTCCAATTCCTCCAGCGGACAATACGCTATCATTTATATATACTTTAGAGATTTATTTCAGTCTTCTTTTTCCGTCGTGTCCTTTTAGGTTTGGAGGGATCCACGTTTACCTCCTTTACCTCCCCACCAGTAGAATCTCCAGAAATTGAAACAATGTCGGAAAATTCATCATCCTCCTCCTCGATCCTTGGGGTGGGGTTCATATTCAAGTTTGTGTTCATGGGGGGTGGGGGTGGCATCATGACACCACCCATCAGACTTGAAATATCCATACCTGGACCCTTCATCTCATAGTTCCCCGTGCCACCAATGGGTGGTTCAGATGCCGACTCCCCTGGGTCCCTAGTCGTGTTCTGCACTGCCTGCATCATGTTCTTGACTAGGTCGGGGTTCTGCTTGATAACGTCATTCATATTGGGTATGGCGGTCTTGAACATACTGTTCGTCAAGTGGAACATCATAGCGGATCCACCAAGCATCATGATCAGCTTGACCTCGGGTGCGACACTGACCTTGGATCTATACTTCACATATAGCTCTTCGAAGACACTGTCATAGTCGTCTACATTCTCCATAACACTCTCAGACCAACCCTCAAGTTGAACCTCGAAGGGGTTGTATCGCTTGTTCAAAAACTCGAGACCAGTCACACAAGCCACTAACATACGCCTCGAAAACCGGATCGACTGCTCGACATCTATACTGTAAGTGATTCTCTTCACCTCAGCACGAAGTTCGTCAACATTGGAATATGCGGTGAGGCGCTTATTCACAGCAAAACCCTTCTTCTCTAGGCGAGCGAGCTTGTTGAGAAGATCAGACTTCTCCTCGTCGATAGAAGTATACCCATTAGAAGGCTTCTCCTCCTGCATTCCAGGAGCTCCCATATCTTCATCATCAAAGGCCACATTGTCCTCACCGTAATCAATCTCCTCGTCGTTATGGGTGGGTTGTGTCGGGGCGGACTGTTTGTTGGGGTTAACGAAAGCATCCATAGCTTCCTGGTGTTGCACGGGGGGGCGCGGTCCAAAAGCACTCTTTTGTGGACGCTGAACGGGCCTGGGCTGTGGAACAGAAATTTCAATCTCATCCATAAGCGCCTGCTCATCAGCATCCAATTTCATAACAGTAGTATGTCCTCTATCAAGAATGATATCTCCGTCCATCTACTCTCTATGAAGAAACTTTAAAAAATATCTTTAACGCACTTTAAAAAAAATATAAACATACAGTAAATGTTCGGTCTCAACAAGACCAGTCGCAACGCCTTGATGTATATTGTGGTCCTCATGTCCCTTATCTGTGTTCTGACCATTATTCAGGGTAAGTCGAGCAACTACCAACCCAGGCCAATCACCGTCAACGCTATCAGCCAGAAGTCCATCTTTGATCTCGAGCACCGTGAGGAATGTGCACCCGGATCCCCCAAGGGTAGCCCTTACACAAAGTCCCTCACCCCGGGTGGAGTCTGTGGTGCTCAGAGTCTCGTGAATGATCACGCTGGTTATTCCATCTCTGGTGGAATCGGTGGATCTTTAATCTAAGTATATATAAATGGTTCTTTCCATCCCAGATCTTAATTATGAGTATCACACGATAACTATTGATTCTACCGGACAGAGCAGTGCCAATAGTTTTACCTGCTATCTCGAAAATCCTCTGAAAAATGTTGTTCAGGCTAAACTCGTGGCTTCTCACATTCACACGAAGGCTTCTAACCAGCACATTTACATTTCCATCAAAGAGCTGGACAGTAACTTTAATGACAGGGCGGTTGGAACCTTGAATGGTGCTGGCACAATCGGCAACGTGAAGGGTGCTTTTGCGAGCCTCATCTCCGATGTCACCGCAGTAGGCACTGGTAACCACATCAACAATTTTAAGGATGAATATGATGTGAGCACACAGTATATCACCCCAATTCGTCAGGTTGGTCGCTTCACTGTAAATATCTATAACCAAGCCGGTCAGCTAATTGTGCCCAATACCACGGGCACCCCCAACTTTCTCGTCCTGAAATTCACGTGTATGAAACCCAATTTGTAATTTTTCTCATTTAAAAGTAACAAACGATGTCTGCTGGCATAACTCAACTTATTGCTGTTGGTGCCCAGGATAAATATATCATTGGCAAACCAGAGATATCGTTTTTTAGTTCCACTTTCAAGAGACATTCAAATTTTTCACAGTCCATTGAAAAACAAACGATTTATGGAGCGGTGAAAAATAATTCCATGTCAAGTGTTCAATTTGAACGTTCTGGTGATCTTCTAGGGTACGTCTACTTCACCTTAGATGACACAACAAAAGCTCTCGATAGCCAGCGATGGGATAACATCATCGACAAAGTCGAGCTTCTCATTGGTGGATCTGTGATAGATACACAAGATTCTGTGTTTACTGAAAAGATTGCTATCGATACCTTTGCTCAAAACGTTTCCAAGTCTGCAAATGGAACCCACCCAGGTGTAAGTGCACGTTCCTATTTTTACCCCCTTCGCTTCTTCTTCTGTGAAGGTCCCCAGTGTGCCCTCCCCCTCGTGGCCTTAAACTACCACAATGTAGAGGCTCGTATTTACTGGGGTAGTGAGGCTTCCAACTATAACATTGAAATGTTTGCAAACTATTACTATCTCGATAACGAAGAGAGAGGTAACATAGCTTCTAAGAGACATGATCTCCTCATCACACAAGTTCAAAAGAACCTACCTTCGAACCACACAACACAAGAGTTGTACTTCAATCATCCAGTCAAATATATCGCCTCATCTGACACAACGACCGATGGTGCACTTACATCCCCATCCAATAAGGTCAAAATAACGATCAATGGACTCGACTTGTGCACACCTCGATGGGGTAAACCACATTTCATAGATGTCATGAACTACTATCACACAAATTTTGTCACTTCACCCGACTTTTTCCTCTACTGCTTCTGTCTGTCGACGAGTTCCTTACAACCCACTGGAACTCTAAACTTTAGTCGTTTGGAATCAGTGAAAATTGTCAGTGAAAACATGTCAATAAATCATCCCATTTATGCAGTCAATTACAACATTCTACGTATCGAGAATGGAATGGCAGGACTCCTTTACGCGAATTAAAATAACAGACTATATTAAATGGTTAAGAATTTGCCGACGGTGGAGAGATCCACCAAAATCCGTTTTGGTAAACATGCATTAGATGATCAGGCAGAAAATACCATCGTTTTCAATGCCAGTAACACCGAAATGCAAGTCACCAATCCCGGAGCCGTGTATCTCTCACCCATCCGATTCAGGGAAGACTTTTCAAATCCTGAAATTGTGCTTCTAATGTATGATAAAACAACGGGTGAAATAACCGAGTCGGGTTCTTCCGCATCAACTGCAACTGAGCCCCCACTCAGACTCGTGACCGGTTTCGGTAATACAACCCCACACACCATTGAATTTCAGAACCCCACGACAGCCTTCACAACAACTGGTAATGTTCATATAAACGGTGACTTGGAAATCCAAGGTAATGTTCAATTCAGGAATGGAACCATCACAGAAATCAAAAACACTGATTTGGTGGTGGAAGATCGTATCATCGGCGTCGCTCATAACAATACCCAAGCTGGTCTGGATACTGGAATTATAATTAATTACCCAAATCAAAATGTGGGAATCATTCACCATGGTGATGAAAACCCGAAACGTTTATCAATCGGGTATACACAAAACTCTTCCACAGATACTGCCATCACACCAGACTCTAACAACATCACCCTAGACGTTCTCGGTGATTTGAAAGTTCAAAATGACACTACCATCACTGGCCAATTAGACACCAACAGCTTGTCTGTCACTGTGGGTGTAACGGCTGTCACGGGGACGTTCAGTGGTGACGTCTCTGGTGGGGCGGGGACGTTCAGTGGTGACGTCTCTGGTGTGGCGGGAACATTTACCGGTGCTGTCTCCGGTGCTAGTATAACAGATGGGACGGGAACACTCTCTGGTGGGGCGTGGTCGGGATCCGCCGCTACTCTTACCACACCACGAGCAATCGGTGGTGTCCTCTTCGACGGATCGGTCGACATCAACCTCCCTGGTGTTGATATAAGTGGTAACCAAAACACAACTGGCTCCGCGGCTACTCTCACCACCGCGAGGTCGATTGGTGGTGTAGCCTTCGATGGATCGGCCGACATCAACCTCCCCGGTGTAGATACAGGTGGTAACCAAAACACAACTGGCTCAGCCGCTACCCTAACTACTGCGAGACTAATCGGTGGTGTAGCCTTCGACGGCTCAGCTAACATTAACCTCCCCGGTGTTGACATAGGTGGTAACCAAAACACAACTGGCTCCGCCGCTATCCTAACTACTGCTCGATCGATTGGTGGTGTAGCATTTGACGGCTCGGCTGACATTAATCTCCCTGGTGTAGATACAGGTGGTAACCAAAACACAACTGGCTCCGCGGCTACTCTCACCACCGCGAGGTCGATTGGTGGTGTAGCCTTCGATGGATCTGCTGATATTGTGCCAACCACTTTCAACTCCATATCCGCCATTAATGGGACGTTCAGTGGTAACGTGTCCGGTGTTAACGGCACCTTCACAGGACCCGTGACAGGTGCCAGTTACTCGGGTGGAGCCATTTCTGGCACGACGGGAACTTTCTCTGGGACTCTCTCAAGTGCTGGATTCACCGCGACTAGCGCTCAGATTAATGGTGTTCTAAATACAGTCGGAGACTTGAGTGTCAACACAAATGCCATTCTTGTGGATGCTACTAACAAGAAAGTTGGTATTGGGAAAACACCCGGGGCCAACCTCGATGTATTGGGTAACGTATACGCTTCCGGAGCAATCACGAGCGCGGCTGGTCTGATATCAGGTGATGGTGGTGGTCTGTCGAACCTACAGGTTTCGTCCTTCGCTTCCGACGTCACTCTCGGAACTGACACGTCCGGGGATTATGTGGCATCCCTGGTGGGAGGTGATGGTATAACTGCCGGTGCGGCTGCTGAATCTGCCACACCAACAATAGCCGTTGACCTCAAAACGAATGGTGGTCTTGTTATAGAAACTGGACAAGTGGCTGTAGACCTTACCGCGTCCAGTATCACCGGAACACTGGCAGTTGCTGATGGTGGCACAGGAGTCACCACAAGCACGGGAACCACGAATGTCGTCTTATCTGATAGTCCTACACTCACCGGAACATTGACAGGCGCTACCGCTAATTTCAGTGGTGATATTTCCGCAGTCGGGGGGGCATTTACTGGTGCGGTGACCGGTTCGAGTTATAGTGGTGGTGCCATTTCAGGCACAACAGGGGCATACACAGGTGTGCTCACTGTATCTGATAACACACCAGCTACTACAACCACGACAGGTGCCCTCCAAGTAGCGGGTGGTGTGGGTGTGGTTGGTGAGATACATAGCGGTGCTATTAGCGCTGCGAAAGACCAAGATGTAACATCTTATATTGGGAAAAGTGCCTTGGGTGGAATATCCTATGGAGCAACATTTGCACACAAAGACATGAACACACAATATAGATACGCACTCAGACAGACTGCAGGTGGTCAAACGATTATAAATACAAAAGGAGATCAAAGTATTCAGTTTCGGATAGCTAACACTGAAAAAGCCAAACTTACAAGTGATGGCGATTTCGTTGTTGACACCGATACTCTCTACGTTGATGCAGTGAACGATAGGGTTGGTATTGGTCTAACTACCCCAACCACAGAGTTGGATGTTTCTGGTAGTGTGTATACGTCACAAAATATCACAGCTGGTGGTAATGTTAATGCAACCAAGGTTTATTCGAGTGGTGGGACTGTGATTAACACTGGATCGGTTTGTAAAAAGTTTTATAGTTACAGTGGGACTATATCTACTGGAACAACACCCGCTAACGCAGCCATCAAACTCACGTTTTCGTCCAACATCTTTTACGCAAAAATCGTAGCTCACTTAGTGGAGGACGCCACGGAGTTTAGTAACATGTCTCTCGAAGTTGGTGGTGGAAGTAGGGCTGGGGGATCGAGTCCCAACCTGAAACTTGGTTCAGTGTCTGTTTTTGGTAATACAAGCACAAACCCCTGGAACTCCACACCTGACGTGACAACAACTGCTGGTGCGATCATTATTAAACCCTCGTCTGATATCAATAACGGCACGGCTTCTACCGCAGACGCGCTGTACAACATATTCATCGAATACATCTCACCCGATGCCACGAATGGAACATTGGACACCATTCACCAAGGTGTCAACGCAGTGGCAGTAAAGACATTCGACTATTAAAATGTCAGTAATGTATAATGTGGAGAGACGAAAGACTTCATAGAGATATCTCAACTTTAGACTCGAAAGAAAATTTAAAAGTCTTGAGAGAATTGAAGCCTAAAAAAAGTTTAGTGGGAAATGAGATGACCTATGGGTTTATACCACAAGACGTTGAAAAACATTCTAAGGATTTGGTGAATAAAAAACAGTCGTTTTTGGAACTACCAACACCGATTAACGCACAGACAATGACATTCCTCGTAAAGTTGGATGCACCATGCTCAGGTTTATTTGAGAATAGATGTGTGATTTTCAAAGATTGTGGAGAATTCAAAATTAAGGAAGTCATAGATGGTCAGAATTTTACAGTTGATCTCGAAGAAAAAACACTCCCGTCAGTGGTTCAACTCACACATGTTGAGTTGTATGACATGAAATCCTTTAATAAAGACATTGTCACCACAATGACAGTTTCGGCGCTTCAAGAAATTGATAGAGACGTGCAAACAATGAAAGGTTCCATATTAGATGATTCACGATTGAAGACACTGACTGTGAGAATTTCTATCTTAGAAAATATTGTCGCTTCCATTTCGAAGCGTTTAGAAAGTTTAGAAAATTTGTAAAGTAAATATAGATGAGTGACATTAACGTTCAAACATTCTCAGGGAAGGTTAATATTACAAGTAACTTATTAGTAGGGTCCTCTCACCTTTTTGTGGATACGACAAATAACCGTGTTGGTCTCATCACCACCACCCCCGATGCAGGTATACATGTCAATTCAAATGCCTACGTGCATACAGACTTTAGAGTTGGTTCAGGGATTGTAATGAATGATACCACTGGTCAGATCACTGCTGGATCCTTCGTTGGGGATGGTTCCGGGTTGGATGGTATCAACTCTGACAGTGGGTCGTGGGTCAATGGGACCAATTCCAATGTCCATTTGGCCACCTTGACAGA
>Ga0181408_1000061_pt1 | contig 30485 bp, 36 predicted proteins | sample 31SPOviralmetaG_FD_130137 | JGI IMG/M metagenome (GOLD analysis project Ga0181408, IMG submission 130137) | Marine viral communities from the oligotrophic San Pedro Time Series (SPOT) site, San Pedro Channel, CA, USA - 31 SPOT_SRF_2012-02-16 | ecosystem: Environmental > Aquatic > Marine > Strait...
CCTGAAAGAAGAATATTCTATATTGATGTAGGTAATTTACCTAAGATCAAGGCTGAACAATATTTAAGAGATGTTATGGCTAGATATAGAAATAAACTTGTATATGACGCAAGTACAGGTGAAATAAGAGACGATAGAAACTATATGTCTATGCTAGAAGATTTCTGGTTACCTAGAAGAGAAGGTGGTAGAGGTACTGAAATTACTACTTTACCTGGTGGTCAAAATCTAGGAGAGATTGCAGATATAGAATACTTTCAAAGAAAACTATATCGTTCATTAAATGTTCCTATCAGTAGATTAGAAAGTGGATCTGGATTTAATCTAGGTAGAGCTGCAGAAATTAGTAGAGATGAAGTTAAGTTTACTAAATTTGTAGGTAGATTAAGAAAGAAATTTACAACTCTATTCCATGACTTATTGAAAACACAATTAATCTTAAAAGGTGTAATCGCACCAGAAGATTGGGATCAAATAAAAGAAAAAATCTTTTTTAATTTCTTACAAGACGGATACTTTGCTGAACTTAAAAATTCAGAGATGATGAAAGAGAGAGTGCAACTTGCTCAATCATTAGAAGGTTATGTTGGTAAGTATTATTCTAACAATTATATTAGAACTAAAATACTTCATCAAAATGAACAAGAAGTAAAAGAAATAGACGCAGAGATACAAAACGAACAAGGTTCTGAACAAGATACGCAAAATAATAAACCTGAATAATATATTAAATTGTGATTACATTATCGGTACAAATAAACCATTTAGCCTCAGCGGCTGTCTTTTTAGATAATCAACTTATATACTTTCAACAAGAAGAAAGACTAAGCAAAAATAAAGGTGCAGGTTCAATACCTTTTTTTGTTTTAGATGATATTAAAAAAAGAGTAGGACAAATAGATAATCTTGTAAGCACAGGTTATAATTTTGCAGGCAGTGAGGAGTTGAAACATTATGTTGAACACATTGATTTATTTAAAGATAGAAAAAAATCACAGTTAAATCATTATTTTAAATCTCATCATCTTGCTCATGCTTTTAAAGCAGTCGTATCTTCTAATTTTAAAGAAGGATTAGTTTTTGTAGTTGATGGTAGAGGTTGTTCATATAATTTAAGTAATGGTCAAGTAGGATATGAAACTGCTTCAGTTTACAAATTCAAAGATAATAATTTAAGATGTCTTCACAAATACGTTTATACTAACGCTGAAGATGTAAAAGATTTGAAAGTAAAACCTGAAGTTGATAGTGTTCTATTTGCTCTAAAAGGTGTGGATCGTTTACCCTTTGAAATAGATGAAAATACAAAGTTTACATTATCAAATGAACTTGGTATGGGAGAGATATATTCTCATATGTCAACTATATGTGGTTTTGACAATGAAGAAGGTAAGTTAATGGGATTAGCTGCATATGGTCAATATGATGAAGAACTTTATAATCGAATAAAAAATTTTGACAAAGATTATTTTAAATTCAAAGGAGATAGTATGTTAGGTAATGGATTAATTAAATCTAATTTAAAATATAATGATTATCTTAACATTGCTTTTAATACTCAAAAGTTTTTTGAAGATGAACAAATTAAACTTTTAAATAAACATATTGATAATGAAACAAATATAGTACTAACTGGTGGTTGTGCTTTAAATGTTGTTAATAATTACAAACTTAAAAAAGTATTTCAAAGTAAAAATTTTTACGCAGAACCTATGTGTGGCGATGAAGGAAACTCAATTGGTATTGGTCAATATGAAATATTAAGACACGGTTACAAACCACAACCTATTGATAATATTTGTTTAGGTAATAGATATAATTATTCTAATATTAATGGTGTAGATGTACAAATAGATCAGGTAGTAAACCTAATTAAAGAAGGACATATTATTGCATTATATCAAGGTGGTTGTGAAGCAGGACCTAGGGCATTAGGTAATAGAAGTTTACTATTAGACCCTACTATACATAACGGTAAAGATATTATGAACACCGTAAAACAAAGAGAAAAATTTAGACCTTTTGCTTGTTCTATATTACATGAAGATGTAAACGATTGGTTTGATATGGCAGGTATAAATGAAAGTCCTTTTATGATGTATGGTGTTGAATCAAAACAAGAAGATAAAATAAAATCAGTTATACATGAGGACAAAACTTGTAGAGTACAAACGGTTAAATCTTCACAAAATCAAGTATTATATGATATATTAAAAGAATTTAAAAATAAAACTGGCATTCCTTTACTAATGAATACCTCTTTTAATCTTGCAGGAGAAACTTTAGTTGAAACTCCAGAAGACGCAATAGACGTTTTAAAGAGATCAAAACTAGAGTATGTTTACTTTGCAGATATTAAAAAACTAGTATATATAAAAAATAACGAATAGAAAGGTTATAAATATAGATATGACAAAAGAAAACTTAAATAAATTTGTTGACTCTTTAGCAAAAGGTGATAACAATACAGCCAGAGACGCATTTAACGGTGCAATGGCTGACAAAGTATCATCTGCTTTAGACACAGCAAAACAGAATACTGCTACATCATTATATCAACAACCAGAAACACCAAATACGGTTGTCGGTGTTGATACACCTGATAATATTGAGGTAGCAAATGACGACAACGCTCAGTAATCTTCGAACTAAAATAGACGAAGGTAACGACTACAAGAGAAGTAGGCAATATAATAAGTTGTCTCCTAAAGTAAAAAGAGCTGTTGATATGGTTTATAAGTCTATTGAAACAGACAAAAACGCAGTTGCTAATTTTGAAAAAAATGTTAGTGCAGCTGCAAAAAAACATAATGTTAGTAATAGAGAATTAATGAATTATTTTGATAAAGAGACACTAACAATTTTAAGGAGATAAAATGGCAGTTAGAAATAGAACACTAACAGATAACGCTTTCGGAACAAAAGTACTTGTATCTTTAGACGATCACGGCTCTGCTGTTACCATTGACGCAAGCGAATTAGTAAACGCTGCAGGTTCTGGTAATAGATTAGACATTAAAAGAATAGAGTGGTGTTTAGATAAAGAAGTTGCAATTACTTTTACAGGTTCAGGTGTAGTAGAAGCTATTGATCTTGCAGGTGGTACTACTGGTAAATTTGACGCACACTCAATAACAAATGGTGCGACACTAGCCGGTAATGCAACTGACGGAGATATAGTATTAACACCAGCAACTGGTACTGACGGATTTGTTTATTTAGAGTTAGTCAAGGCCGCTGGCTTTGGTAACTAATAATGTCTATTACTACTACGACATTAGCAGATGATAATTTTAAAGTTATCATAAAGGCAAATGGTGGTAGTAATGAAGACAAAGAATTATTGTTAGACGCTTCAAAGTTAAATAAGGCAACAGCAAGTCCTAATGTATCAATTGCAAGTGTACACCATGAGATACTAGGTACAGGCAAAATTACTTTATTTTTTGACGCACAAACAAACGAAGAAATTGCAACGACTTTTAGTGGTCGTGGTAATTATGGATTAAAAAAAGACGAACCTAAAATAAAACAAGGTGATACAGGTGCAACTTTAATTAATCCTACAGGTGACATATTATTGTCAACAGATAGTAATGTATCAAAATATAATATATTAATAGAATTTAGAAAAGAAAAAGGTTTTACAAATGGCTGATATAGTTTCAAGTTTAACAATTACAGACACTAGTGGTGTAAAATTCACAGGTAAATTTACTAATTTTTCAGACGGCACAGGTGAAAATCTAGTCACAAAAGTTGACGCTTCAAACACTACTTTTATGTCTGAAGATGGCAATAGAAAGATTAGTAAAATTTATTGGTCAGTAAATACTTCAGACACAAAGTCTGGTGTTGAAATATTGTGGGCAGGCGCAACAAATGCTAGTGCAGTTTTCTTATCTGGTCAAGGTTATTGGGACTTACGAACAGATGGAAATGAGATTACAAACAACGCAACTACTCCTACAGGTGATATTCTTCTTTCAACGAAGAACTTTGCAAATGGGGATAATTACACTATTGTTGTGGAGTTTAGATAGCAATTTGTATAAATATAATTAACGAGAGATAGACATGAAGTTAATTACCGAAGAAATCCAAAACGCAGAATATATCGTTGAGCAAAACAACGGTAAAAAAGACTACAAAATTAAGGGTATTTTCATGCAGGCCGAGATGAAAAATAAGAACGGTCGTGTATATCCTAAAGATATTTTGGAAAGAGAAGTCGGTAGATATAATAGAGAATTTATTAACAAAAGCAGAGCCTTTGGCGAACTCGGTCATCCAGACGGACCAACAGTTAATTTAGAAAGAGTATCGCACATGATCAAGGCTCTCTATCCAGATGGCAATAACTTTATTGGTGAGGCTAAGATATTAGACACACCTTATGGAAAAATAGTGAAGAACTTAATAGATGAAGGTGCTAAGTTAGGCGTTTCAAGTAGAGGTATGGGAACATTGAATAATAGAGGCGGCGCTAATGTAGTATCAAATGATTTTTATCTTGCAACCGCGGCTGATATAGTCGCAGATCCTAGTGCTCCAGAGGCCTTTGTAGAAGGTATAATGGAAGGCAAAGAGTGGGTATGGGATAATGGTATAATACAAGAGCAAGAGATACACCGATTAAAGTTAGAGATGTCAAACGCAAAAAAACACGAACTTTCTGTAAAACAGGCAAAAGTGTTCGAATCGTTTATCAAAAATCTTTAATTTTATAAATATTACTTGACATTATTGTAAAATCAATAGGTCAGTAGTATTGAACTAACTATAACTAATAAGGAACAAAGCAAATGGCTGAGAACACTCAAGCAGACTTACCGAAAAAGAACGCTGCACCAGCTGAAGCACCTAAATCGCTACAAAGTACTATTCAGAATGTAATTACAAAAGCAATTACTTCACCAACGGATGGTAAAATAGATTTCGCACAAGGGGTAAACCACATTACTGGTGACCCACAACAAAAAAGTGCAGGCGCTCCAGATAGTATGCAATCTTTAAAGGCAGAGGCTGAACCTAAAAAAGATATGAACGCTTCTTATGAAAATGACATGAAAAAAGAAACTGAAGAAAAAGAAAAAGAAGTTAAAGAAATGTCAGATAAAGAAAAAGAAGTAAAAAAAGAATCAGACGAAGACAAGAAAAAAGAAGACATGAAAGAAGGCGAAATGCCTGCTGGTCTTAAAAAGTACCTTGACAAGAAAAATGATAAAAAAGAAGAAAAAGAAGATGAGAAAAAAGATGTTAAGGAAACTGAAGACAAGAAGTCTGAAATGATTAAAGCTGAAATCGAAAAAATGAAACAAGAGATGGAAGACAAGACGAAAGAACTTAAAGCTCAAGTTGACAAAGAAAAAGATATGAACGAAGCTGAAGATCATAAAGATGACAAAGAGAAAAAAGAAGAAAAAGAAGACGAGAAGAAAAAAATGTCTGAAGCAGAAGATAAAGAAAAAGAAATGAAAAAAGAAATGCAACATGATGATGAAAAGAAAACTGCTAAAGAAAAAGTAAAAGACATGAACATGAAAGAAGATGTTAAGGCTTTAACTGCTGATGAAGATTTATCAGAAGAGTTTAAACAAAAAGCTGCAACAATTTTTGAATCTGCTGTTCGTGCAAAACTTGTCGAAGAAATTGAGAAATTAGAAAGTGAATACGAAACTAAGGTTGAAGAGAAAACTGAAGAAGTTAAATCTGAAATCGTAGAAAAAGTTGACGCTTATCTAAACTATGTTGTAAGTGAATGGACGAAAGAAAATGAACTTGCGATAGAAAAAGGTTTAAGAACCGAGATAGCTGAAGATTTTATCGGCGGTCTTAAAAACTTATTTGAGTCTCACTACATTGAAATTCCAGAAGAGAAGTACAATGTAATTGAGAATCAAGCTGCTGAAATTGAAGAGTTAAAATCAAAACTTAACGAATCAATGGATGAATCAATTGAACTTAACCAAAAAATCGGTGAGTTTGCTAGAGATGAAATTCTAGTAGATGTTGCAAGTGATCTTGCTGAAACTGAAAAGGAAAAGTTTAAAGGATTAGCAGATAGTATTGAATATAAAGACGCTGCAGATTTCAGAACGAAAGTAGAGACAGTAAAAGAGTCATACTTTCCAAAGAAAAAAGTAGTGGGTGAAGACGAAACTAATGATGTGGCAGACAAACCTGTGTCAGATTTATCTGGCTCTATGGCTGCATATGCCGCTGCTATTAGTAAAATAACTAATAAAAAATAAAAAGTTAATTAACTTTAATAAGGAGAGATAGAACAATGTTTTTATCAGAAAATGTACAACAGAAATGGCAGCCTGTTTTGGATCATCCTGATTTACCAAAAATCGAGGATTCATACAAAAGAGCAGTCACATCTGTAATACTAGAAAACCAAGAGAAGTCGTTAAAAGAAGACGCTGCTTTCTTATCGGAAGCTGCACCTGCTAACGCAACTGGTTCTTCTATTCAAAACTGGAATCCTATCCTTATCTCTTTAGTAAGAAGAGCAATGCCTAACCTTATCGCTTACGATATTGCAGGCGTTCAACCTATGTCAGGTCCTACAGGCTTGATATTTGCAATGAGAAGTAGATTCTCAACGCAAGCAGGTGGAGAAGCTCTTTTTGATGAAGCAGATACAGATTTTTCAGGCAGAAATGCTGCTGGATCATCTGTGGATGGTTATTCTTCAACGGCTCATGCGGGTGAAAACCCGGCTGTGCTTAACGACTCTATCGGTACTTCTACTGGTTACACAACTGGTACAGGTATGTCAACAGCTGCGGCTGAAAAACTAGGGGAAGACTCTGGTAATCAGTTTGCTGAAATGGCATTCTCAATTGAGAAGTCTACTGTGACTGCAAAGTCAAGAGCTCTTAAAGCAGAGTACACGATGGAATTAGCACAAGACCTTAAAGCAATACACGGATTAGACGCAGAGACAGAATTGTCAAACATCTTATCTGCTGAGATCCTTGCGGAAATCAACAGAGAAGTAGTAAGAACAATCTACAGAACTGCTGAAGCTGGTGCTGCTGACAATGATAACTCAAACGCTGCAATCAACACTACAAGTGCTGGTATCTTCGATTTAGATACTGACTCAAATGGTAGATGGTCAGTTGAGAGATTCAAAGGTCTAATGTTCCAAGTTGAGAGAGACGCTAACACAATCGCACAAAGAACAAGAAGAGGAAAAGGTAATATAATTATCTGTTCTTCAGACGTTGCTAGTGCGTTGCAAATGGCTGGTGTTTTAGATTACACACCTGCTCTTAATAACAACCTTAATGTAGATGACACAGGTAACACTTTTGCTGGCGTATTAAACGGCAGATACAAAGTATACATTGACCCTTATGCGTCAAACCTTGCGTCAAATGCTTCACCTAGTAAACAATACTATGTTGTTGGTTACAAAGGTACAAGTCCATACGACGCTGGATTATTCTATTGTCCGTATGTACCTCTACAAATGGTAAGAGCAGTTGGTCAAGATACCTTCCAACCAAAAATTGGTTTCAAAACTAGATACGGTTTAGTTGCGAATCCTTTTGCTGGTGCTGCTGCTGGTGGTGCAATCACTGCTGACGGTGTTGGTAACATCAACTCAAACAGATATTACAGAAGAGTACAGGTTACAAACATAATGTAATCTTACCTTTTCGTAAGAAATTTAAAAGGGCGGCCTAGTGTCGCCCTTTTTTAAGCGCATAAATAAAAGTATGAAAACAATCATCAAAGCAATTACAGGTATCATATTAATAGGTTCTTTCATAGGACTATTAGCATATGGTCTTAATTATCTACAAAAACCCAACGCATTAGATAACGTAGAAAAAAGACTAGATGAAGCAGCTGAAAAACAAAGTGTTTTAACAGATAACGAGAAGAACTTAAAACAAGAAGCCCAAACAAAAGAATGGGAAGAAGTAGATAAACAAACAGATAAATAGTAGTATGACTATTTTAGACTCGTACAATAGACAACCAGATAAGTTAGATTATGCTGAACCTACAAAGTTTAAGTTTAGTATAATTAAACTACCTAAAGTAGAGTATTTTTGTACGGCTGCAAATATACCTGGTATCTCACTAGGTCAAGCAAGTCAACCCACACCTCTTAAAGATGTGCCATTACCTGGTGATAAACTAGATTATGACAATCTTACAATATCATTTTTAGTAGATGAAAATTTAGAAAATTACAGAGAGATACATGGTTGGTTAACAGGTCTAGGTTTCCCTAAAGATCATTTACAATTTAGAAATTTACAAAACGCAGGTAGTGATAGATTTCCTACTACCTCAAATGTCGGTATAAGTAAAGAATTAGGAAAAGTGTCTAAAGCAGTACAAGATGACGGAGGACTCTATTCTGACGCAACCTTGTCAGTCCTAACTAGTAAAAATACGAAGAACCTCGAAGTTAGATTTAGGGATTTATACCCTATATCATTATCGGGATTAGATTACAATCAACAAGAAACAGATATACAATATTTAAGCGCTACGGTCAGTTTCGCATATAAGATATACGAATTTGCAGGTGTGTCATCAAGCACAACCGTAGAAACTACTACATAACCTTGACTTTTTAAAGAAAAGGTGTTATAATATATAATGAGATTATAAAAGAACTGGAGTGATATGACATTAGAAGAACTACAAGAACTAGCCGATAAAGATTTAAAAATTAATGATACTGAATTAGATTTAGAATCACTAAAGATACCACAATTACATAACAAATATTCAAAGTTTCATACTAAATTTATCCATCTTTTAAAGAAGACTGAAGGTGAAAGAGATAGATTAGTTAGAGAAAAATGGGAGTATTATACAGGTAAATCTGCACCGTCTGTTTATCAAGTAAAACCATTCAATCTTAAAATACTAAAACAAGATGTGGATAAATATTTAAAGTCAGATGAAGATATAATTAGAATTGAACAAAAGGTAACCTATGTTCAAAGTGTTGTAGATTATTTGGAAAAGACTATTCGTATTATAACTAATAGAACATTTCAAATTAAAAATGCAATCGAATGGCGTAAGTTTACTAGTGGAGTTATTTAATGATTTTAAAACATAACTATTACACATTTCCAGGTGCTATCTCTAAAGAAAATTGTCAGAGAATAATACAGCATGGTTTAACAACTATGAACGTATCAAAACTACAAGACCCTAAAAGTATTGTTGCAACAACATATGGTAGTAAAGAAAAAGGAACAGACGAAAATTTAAAATCTGCATTAGGTAGTTTGACACCACGTGGAGCAAAGAAAAAAGGTGTTAACTTAAATAGTGCATATGTAAGAGATAGTTATACGTCATGGTTAAGTGAAAAGTGGATGTATGATCTTATTATGCCTAAAGTGCATACAGCAAACAAAGACGCAGGTTGGAACTTTGATTTAAAAGATAGTGAGATGTTTCAATTTACAGTTTATAAACCAGGTGGTTTCTATGGTTGGCATACTGATGGTAGATCAGATCACTTTGGTAGTTATAGGAAAGCAATACCAGGAATTAGTAAAAAAAATAAATTTGGTAGGTTTTCTGAAGGTTTAACTGATAATGACTTTATGGTTGGGTTGAATAGAAAAATATCAGTGACTATTAACTTAACAGATAAGACAAATTATAAAGGTGGTGACCTAAGATTTGACTTTGGTACTCACTCTGCTAAAAGGTATCATACAATAAAAGAGGCAAGAGAACAAGGAAGTATTATTGTATTCCCTAGTTTCTTAATGCACCAGGTTACACCTGTCACCAAAGGTACTAGATATTCGTTAGTGTTGTGGACACTAGGACCCCCTTTTAAATAAGCCATAAATAGTTATATGAACACACAAAAAAATATAGAATTTTTTAATAAACATAATTATCTATTGATAAAACAGTTTATTCCTAAGAGTCTTGCTGACTTCTTATATCATTATGGTAAGACATATGTTCTTGCAGCTGATGTAATGGTAAAAACAAAGTTTCCTAAATATGATGAAGACTTGCATGGCTCATTTGGTGACACGCAAGTGCCTAATACTTTTAAACGATATGCTGATCCCGTAATGGAAGCACTATTGTTATATGCTCAAAAAGGCATGGAAAAGAATACAGATATAAAACTACAACCCACTTATAGTTATTGGAGATTATACAAAAACGGCGATGTATTACATAGACATAAAGACAGACCTAGTTGTGAAATATCAACAACATTATGTTTGGGTTATGATTTAGGAGACATAAAAGACAAGAATTATAATTGGCCGATGTTTGTAGAAGAGACTGGTTCATATAAAGGTTTACCAGGTAAACCCGTACACATGGAACCAGGTGATATGATTATTTACAGAGGTGCGTTAATAGATCACTGGAGAGAACCATTTGAAGGCAGAAATCACTGCCAAGTATTTTTACATTATAATAATTTAGAAGGCCCGTATGGTAAATTAACAAAATATGATACAAGGCCTTTTGTCGCTCTACCAGGTGATTTTGTAAATCCCGAAAGAAGAAAACAGGTAAAAGCAGTACATGATAGTTTAATTGATGTTAGACTAAAAAAAGAGGGTATTGATCCTGTAAAATACGGTCATAGAAAATATGATCCTGATGGTAAAAAAAATGACAGCGACAATAAAGATAAGAAAAGTTAATGATGTATATCTTCAAATAGAAGCTGACGCTGATATTAGAAGAGAGTTATCAGACTATTTTTCATTCGAAGTACCCGGATACAAATTTACTCCACAATATAGAAACAGAGTTTGGGATGGTAAGATAAGATTATATTCTTACGCTACAGGACAACTCTATGTAGGTCTATTAGAATACTTAACTGATTATTGTAAAAAGAATAATATAGAGGTAGATCGACCTTATGATCTACATTCTACACCAGGAGCTTTTGTTAACGCTGATGTGGATTCTTTGTTTGAACAATTTAAGTTATCTATTAAACCAAGAGATTATCAACAAAAGGCTTTTAAGCATTCATTAAATAAAAAGAGATGTTTATTGCTGTCGCCTACTGCCTCTGGTAAATCACTAATCTCATATCTGTTAGTAAAATATTTTTTGATGAAAACATCAAATTCAAAAGAAGGTGGTGATGTATTACCTAAAGGTAAAAAAGTATTAATCATAGTGCCTACAACTTCACTAGTAGAGCAGTTATACAAAGATTTTAAAGAATACGGTTGTGATGTAGATAATATAATCACTAGAAAATACCATGGTTATGAAATAGATGAAAGTAAACCTGTATTAATATCTACTTGGCAATCTTTATATAAACTACCTAAAGAGTTTTTTGCTCAGTTTGGTGCTGTGATAGGTGATGAAGCTCATTTGTTTAAGGCAGTTTCATTAACAAAAATAATGACAAAACTTGTAGATTGTCCTTGGCGTATTGGTATGACAGGTACTTTAGATGGTAGTAAAACACACAAACTAGTATTAGAAGGATTGTTTGGGTCTGTAATGCAAGTAGCAAAAACAACGAAACTTATAGAGAAAAAACAACTTGCTAATTTAAAAGTATATTGTTTAATTTTAAAATACCTAGATGGTACTGCTAAAAAATTATCTGGTGTAAAATACCATGAAGAATTAGAATATTTGGTTACAGATGAAACTAGAAATAAGTTTATTAGAAATTTAACCTTAGATTTACAAGGTAATAGTTTAGTGTTGTTTCAGTTAGTAGAAAAACATGGTAAAGAATTATATAAAATGATAAAAGAAAAAGCAGGTGATGACAAACAAGTCTTTTTTGTATATGGTGGTGTTGACGCTGAACAAAGAGAAAAGGTTAGAGAGATCACTGAAAAATCTGATAACGCTATTATTGTTGCAAGTTATGGCACATTTAGTACAGGTATTAATATAAGAAATTTACATAATTTAGTTTTTGCTAGTCCTAGTAAATCTCGTATTAGAAACCTACAAAGTATTGGTAGAGGTTTAAGAATGGGTGATAATAAATCACAAGCTACTTTATATGATATTGCTGATGATTTAACGCACCGAGATAAAAAGAATTATACGCTAGGACACTTTCAGGAAAGAATAAATATTTACAACGAGGAGGGGTTTGCATACGAAATACACAATGTAAACCTAAAAACATAATGCACGAACAACTAGACACTAAAAATGCTAAGATAATAAAATTGGTTTCAGGTGAAGAGATTTGTTGTACATTATCAAAAAGCCAATTAACAAAAAAGTCTAACTTATTAAGGTTAGATGAACCAATGTTAATTAAGTATGTACCACACATAGGGCAAATGGGTGTATCTGATTACATCGCTCTTGTTAAATGGGTTGGTTTTACAGATGATAAAGTAGTGACAATACCAAAAGATAAGATACTAACAATCTGTAATGCTAGTGAACCATTTACGAATCGTTATAAAAAACTTTTGGCGTACAAAGTACCACAAAAACTCCCTGACTATATTGAAAGAGATTTGTCAGATGATGACTACGACCAATTGCTTGATGAATTAGATAATGCTGAAGATACAAAGAAGAAGTTAAAAGAGTTGGCTGAAAAGATAAGAATGCCTAGTAAGAAGTTGCATTAAGGTAGCTAAACTTTTCTGGTGAAGCACCCACATGGGTATTATACACCTGAAGACAGAATTTGTCAAGTAGTGATGAAATTATGAGTGAATTTAGACAAGGTATATTTAAACTTATAGCAAACACTAGTATAGGTAGAGCCCTATTATATACAATAGGTCATATTATTATAGCAATGTCTGTTGTTTCTACACTAACAGGTGCTAGTTTATTTGAAGCAGGACTAGTTGCATTAATAGAACCTAGTATAAACGGTGTCTGGTATTACGTTTTAGATAAACTTTTTACAATGAAGAAGAAATAATGTTATTTGCGAATACCTGTATAGATAATTTTTTAAATAATCCACAAGCAGTGATTAAAATTGCTAAATCGTGTGAATATACTAATGATGGTGTATCACCTGGTAAAAGATCAGAACCTTTACATAAAGTTAATTATAACTTGTACAATCACGTAAATGTAAAGATTTTATCTTCTTTATATCCAAATGAATCAGAAACAATACAATACAAATCATATTCAGTATTTCAAAAAATACCTGCAGGTATAGATTATGATGGTTGGATACACACAGATAAAAGATCAATACTAACAGCAATTATATTTCTATCAGAATCAGACGCAGGTACATCAATATACGAGCCAAAAGATTCCTTTTATACACCTGGTAATGATAGTATAAAACAAGAATTTTTTAAGAATCCTAGTAGTTTTTCAAAAGAACAAAAAGAAGAGTATCACAAAGCAAGAGAAAGTTGGGCAAGTGACTATAACGAAACTATATCCTACAAAGGCAGATACAATAGAATGATATGTTTTGACGGTCACAATTATCACAATGCTCATGTACATAAAGGACTTGAAGATAGACTTACACTAATTACATTTTTTGATGAGATAACCATAAAGGATAAAAACATAAAATATCCTTTACCAACTATTAGAGGGAGTTGACATAATACAACCATTGTAGTATAATAATAATATGACTAAAAGAAAACGAAGTGAACACTATGTAGATAACAAAGTGTTTTTACAAGCAATGACAGAATTTAAAGAGCGTTGCGACAAGGCAGAAAAAAGAGGAAGAAAAAAACCACCTGTGACTAATTATATAGGTGAGTGTTTTTTAAAAATCGCAAATCACTTGTCGTATAGACCTAACTTTATTAATTACACGTTTAGAGATGATATGATTAGTGATGGTATAGAAAACTGCCTACAATACTTAGGCAATTTTAATCCAAAAAAATCAAAGAATCCATTTGCATATTTTACGCAAATAATATATTATGCTTTTATTAGAAGAATACAAAAAGAAAAGAAACAAGTAAGCATAAAAGCAAAACTTATTGAAGACGCTAATCTAGCAGATTTACACGTAGATCCACATGATGTAAACAGTGATTATAAAAATCAGTTTATAGAATTTTTAAGAAAGAATAGTCCTAAGACAGACGAACTTCCTAAAAAGAAAGAGATTAAAGTTAGAAAAAGAAAAAGAAAAATAAAAACGCCTTTAGAGATTGTCATAGATGAAAAGAATTAAAAACATAGTAGTAGTTGGTGGTGGAACAGCAGGTTGGACAGCAGCCTGTTATTTAAGAGATACTACAGCGCCTTATATTAAGATAACAGTTATCGCTTCTAAAGAGATACCTATTATTGGTGTAGGCGAAAGCACTACTGGTTTATTCAATGACTTTTTAAAACAAGTAGGCATACCTGAAGGTGTGTTTATGAAAGAAACTGGTGCAACACATAAGATAGGTATTCAACATAGAGATTGGTATAAAAAAGGTGAACATTTTAATTCACCTATTGGTGAATCTCAACATACACCTAACTCATATCCAAGTGATGACTATGACGCAATGAAGATGTTTTCTATTGCTGAAGGTTTAAAAGATTCTAGTTTACAAGGTTTCTGTATGAAGCATAATAAACTACCATTTGTAAGAGCAGATCACCCAGCTCAAAATCCTTATAAACAATTAATGGGTTATGGTGGCTTTAAAGATTTAAGAAAAAACAATACAGCACTTCATTTAGACACTTATAAGACAGGACAATTTCTAAAAAAGTTTTTTCTAAAGAAACCTAATGTAGAGTATATAGATGATGAAGTTTTAGGATATGAAAAAAATGAAGATGAAACAATCAAATCTGTATGGTGTAAAAACAAAGGGCATGATAATCCTATATCAGGAGATTTATTTGTTGATTGTTCTGGTTTTAAAAGAATATTATTAAAGGCATACAAAAACAACTTTAAAAGATATGATGATCAATTATTAAATAATAGAGCGCTTGCGTTTCATTTACCTTACACTGATAAAACTATCATTAGAAACTATACACACGCATGGGCACAAAAGTATGGTTGGTTATGGATGATACCTTTACAAAATAGATATGGTGCTGGGTATTGTTTTAATGATACATTTACTACTGCTGATGAAGCAAAGTTAGAAATAGAAAAAGTATTAAAAACAAAAATAGAAGTACAAAAAGATATTAAATTTCACTCTGGTAGATTTGAAAAGATGTGGGTAAAAAATGTTATATCAACAGGATTATCAAGTGCGTTTATAGAACCATTAGAGGCAACATCTATTCATGCTACATTATTACAAATGAAACATTGGGTTAGATATTTCTTTACAGAAACAGCAGACTTTAATAATGAAGCACTACAAACTTCTTACAATGATGATATGACTAATATGTGGGATTCAATAAAAGATTTTATAGTTTATCACTATATTACTCCTAGAAAAGACACCGAATACTGGAGAGAAGCCTCATCACATAAAAGATGGTCACTACAATTAAAAGAAAAATTAGAGATGTGGCAAACTAGAACACCAAGACAGGTAGATTTTGCTAGAGGAAATAGAAACGATTTTTATCACATAGATGATAATTTATGGTTAAACATAAGTCAAGGTATGAATATACTTGACAAAGATATGGTCAAAAGAGAGTTAATAGAATACAACTTATATGAAGGTGTAAAACAACAAACGCAACACGCTTTCCAATTTTTTGATTACGCACAAAAGAATTGTGTTAAAACAAACGATTACTACAAATATTATGTCGGTCAATAAAATAACAGTACTAGGTGGTGGAACAGCAGGTCTTGTATCTGCTCTTATTCTTAAAGCTAGATTTGATAAATTACAAATAGAAATTGTTAAATCTGATAACATAGGTATCATAGGCGTAGGGGAAGGTTCTACTGAACACTGGAAAGAGTTTATGGATTTTATAGGTGTTCCTTTAAAAGAACTTCTATTAGAAACAGACGCAACATTTAAATATGGTATTATGTTTGAAGATTGGACTAAAGAACCATACTTTCACAACATCACAAACGAATTACACAAAGTTAGTTTAGGTCAATATTATGCTGGTTATGCTTATGCTACAATTAATAAACTTAAACCTGCTGAATATACTTCAGGTCATTGTTTTCACAACGAAGTATTACCTGATTACATGCCACATCAATTTCATTTTAACACAAACAAATTAAATACCTTTTTACTAAAAAAATGTAAAGACTATGGTATTGAGGTACACACAGATGAGATTACAGATGTTGAAACAAACAATCATGGTATCAAAAGAATTAGAGGTGACAAAGGTTGGTACGAATCAGATTTTTATATTGATTGTACAGGATTTAAAAGATATTTAATATCTAAATTAGGTGCAAAATGGAATTCATACAAAGACTATCTGCCTATGAACGAGGCAATAGCCTTTCCTACTCCTGACACTAACGAGTATACGCCATACACACTTGCGAAGGCAATGTCTTCAGGTTGGATGTGGCGTATACCGACATATGGTCGTTGGGGTAATGGTTATGTTTTTGATAACAGATATATAAATGCTGAACAAGCACAAAAGGAATGTGAAGATTATTTAGGATTTAAAGTTAATATTGCAAAAAATATTAAGTTTGACGCAGGCACAGTAGATAGACCATGGATAAGTAATTGTGTTGCAATGGGTTTATGTGCTAGTTTTATAGAACCATTAGAGGCGTCATCAATAGGAACTTCTATTCAACAATCTTTTTTATTAATGCACACTTTAATAAATTACAAACAAACAGATATAGATCAATACAATGAAAAAGTAAAACAAATTGTAGAAAATACTAGAGACTTTGTTTTATTACACTATCTTGTAAAAAGAAATGATACTAAATTCTGGAAAGAACTTAAACTAAACTTACCTGATTCATTGAAACATAATTTAGAAAAATGGTCAGATAGAATGCCTATAAGAGAAGATTTTAAAACAGACTATGTATTATTTGGTGCTCAAAACTTTGCAGTATTATTAAAAGAATTAGAATTAGCAAATATAGACTCACTTAAAAGAGAATATGATATGTTAGTTGATCACAACAAAAAGGTTATCAAAGAAGAGGTTGAACATCATATTAGAACATTTAAAACTAATCCTGAAAGAAGAAAGGCCTATATTATGGGTCACAAACAATACCTCAGAGAAATAAGAAGTGGTAAAGAAACACTGAATCAAACAATAGAATATTTAAAAAATGAAAATAGCAATACTTAACGACACTCACTTTGGTGTAAGAAATGATAGTGAAGCTTTCAGAAACTATCAGGTTGACTTTTATAGAGATCAATTTTTTCCTTACTTAAAAGAACACAATATAAAAACACTAATACATTTAGGTGATGTAGTTGATAGAAGAAAGTTTATCAATCATCAAACAGCTTCAATTTTTAGAAAAGAGTTTTTTGATGTATTATGGAAAGAAAAAATAGATACTCACATTATCATAGGTAACCATGACACATACTATAAAAATACAAATGAGGTAAATGCAGTAGAAAACTTATATACAAGTTTTGACGGCATAAATGAGCCATACATTTACACTAGACCTAAAGTTGTAGAGTTTGATGGTATACCTATTTTATTTTTACCTTGGATATGTGATGACAATAAAGAAGAGTCTTATGATATGATAAGAACAGCAAAAACAGATTTAGTGTTTGGGCATTTAGAAGTAAAAGGTATTGAAATGCAAAACGGAGTTATTAATCAATACGGCCATGAAAAATCAGAGTTTAAAAGATTTGAAAAAGTTGTATCAGGCCATTTTCATAAACATACAGATGATGGTCACATTTACTATTGTGGTGCTCAATACGAACAAACCTGGTCAGACTATAAAGACCCAAAAGGTTTTCATATTTTTGATACAGAAACAAGAGAGTTAGAAAGAATAATTAATCCTAGAACAATACACAAAAAGATAATTTATGATGATTCTAAAAAAGATTATAATACATTAGATATTACAGAATATAATAAACACTTCATAAAATTAGTTGTATTAAATAAGACAAATGAAGAGATGTTTGACAATTTTGTAGAAAAGTTGTATAATGATATAACGGTTTATGATTTAAATATTATAGAAGATTACTCTGATATTAAGGCGTCCGTAAAAGATGATGTAATAGAAATGGGTGAAGATACACTTACATTCCTACATAACTATGTGGATCAATTAGAGACGGATGTAAGTAAACAAAAATTAAAAGAATATTTAAAATCTATATATGTCGAAGCAAGTGAGGTATAAAATATGACAATAAAATTTCAACCATTAAATAATTTAGTATTGATTGATGTTGAACAAAAAACTGAAGATAAAACAAAAGGCGGTATAATTATGACTAACGTAGCAAAACCTGATGAAGGTATTGCTGTTGCAGTTGGTCTAGGCCTAAAAACAAGAACAGGTACACGAATACCTATGACGGTTAAAAAAGGTGACAAAGTTAAGTTTACTTATCTTCACGTTAGAGAAATTAAAGTTGATAATAAAACTTATTACTTAACACCTGAAACAGAAATACAAGGTATAATAGAGTAATGCTTCCATCAAACAAATATGATATTCATCCTTTTGGTCCTTTACTAGTAGAATTTGATATGCCAGAATCATTAACTGATTGGTTGTTAGAAGAGGCAAATAAAGTACGAGGTAAAGAAGAGTTGTCTGCTAATAAAGATTTAGCAGGTCAACTAAAAGGACAATATTATTTTAGTGACGAGGTAAGAGAAGAGTTTTTTAGAAAAGTTAATCCTGTATTCTCACAATATAGAAATATACATTGTGATTTTCATAAACTACCACAAAAAAAATTAGAGTGGTCAGCAAGAGTATTATGGGTAAATTTTATGAAACAACATGAAGCAAATCCTATGCACAATCATGGTGATGATTATTCTTTTGTTTATTTTTTAAATGATGTAGATTTAAGCGAAGAATATAAAAATCACGTAGCAAGATCAAATCTACCAGGCAACGTAGGGTTCTTTTTTGGTGAACCATCAGCGCCTGATAAAAAATGGACAACTCAACAAAGATGGTTTCAACCTAAAAAGAATCTACTTATTATGTTTCCTGCTCTACTTCAACATTATGTAATACCATATCATACAGACGTTGAAAGAATAAGTGTATCAGGCAATATAAAAATTTTAAACAAAGAAAAATTACAATCTAAAGAAGGGGATGCTAAAGACAGACAGCATGAATTTTATTTTTAATGCACAGAAAAATTGAAAAGAACTTCTGGTGGACTACACCTTTATGGCATGTAGTATTAAAAGAATTTAAGACACACCCAACGAGAGTAAACTATAATGATGATTTATTTTCTTATGGGTTAGGGTTAAAAGAAAAAGATAAAGGTGTCAGAAAATCAAATGTTGGTGGTTGGCAAAGTGATTTACTAAATCCTAACGAAGAAATTAAACCTCTATGTGATGAAATATTTGATGTTTTAAAGACAATGGATTTAGGTATTAAAAAGATTGAGATACCTCAGATATGGATGAATATAAATCAAAGAGGTGATTGGAATATAATACACCAACATGGGCATTTTCACTTTTCAGGAATATACTATATAAAATATCCTAAAGATTCAGGTAGAATAGGATTTAAAGACCCTCGACCTGCAGCCATGAGTAATGCTTTTTTTAATGAAAGATTTGATGGTAGTGAACTTAAAACAGTAGATACAATACAAGATGGCTCATTATTATTATGGCCTTCTTTCCTTGAACACTTTGTAGAACCTAGTAGAACAGATGAAGAAAGAATGTCTATTAGTTTTGATATAATAGTTAAAGAATGATATATTTTAAAAAGATTAGATGGAAGAACTTTCTTTCAACAGGTAATCAATTTATTGAAGTAGATTTGCAAAAGGCACCATCTACACTGATTGTTGGTGCAAACGGTTCAGGTAAATCAACATTACTAGACGCATTATGTTTTGGTTTATTTAATAGACCTTTTAGAGATATTAAAAAAGAACAACTTGTAAATACAATAAATCAAAATGATTGTGAAATACAAATAGAACTTAAAATAGGCAATAATGAATACAAAATTATAAGAGGCATTAAACCAAATGTATTTCAAATCTATAACAACAATGTTTTAATAAACCAAGACGCCTCTGCTGTAGATTATCAAAACACATTAGAGAACAATATTTTAAAATGTAATTATCGTGCCTTTTGTCAAGTAGTAATTTTAGGTTCTTCTTCATACGAACCTTTTATGCACCTAAGAGCAAGATATAGAAGAGAAGTTGTAGAAGAAATATTAGACATAAGAGTTTTTACTTATATGGACTTATTGTTAAGAGCAAAACAAGGTGAGTTATCAAAATCAGTGCAAGATGTAAAAGTTAAATATAACTTAATGACTGAAAAATATGATATGCAAAAGAAACACTTTGAACAAGTGCTTGATAGAGACAATACTGATTTAGAAGATAAAAGAAAACTAATTGCTGATAACCATAAAGACAATCTAGTTTACAAAGATAAACTAGAAAAAATAAACGAAGAGATTATTAGCAAGAAACAAAAACTATGGCATAAAGATGAACATGATAAAAAGGCAACTCAATTTGCAAAACTAGAAGCAAAGATAGAAACAAATATTTCAAATCACAAAAAGACGCTAGAATTTTTTGAAAAAAATAATACTTGTCCTACTTGTACACAACAAATAGAAGAAGGCTTTAAAGCACAAAAATGTGAACACGAAAAAACAAAGATAGACAAACTAGAGTCTGGTTTAAAAGATTTACTAGGTGAAGTATCTAAAAACGAAACAAAAGTAAACGAACTAAATAAATTATCTGAAAAGTTAAGTGATTTAAATGTAGAGGTTGCGAAAATTAATACTTCTATTGACGCTATTAATAGACAATCAAATAGATTAAATGATGAGATTGCAAAACTAGAAGTAGAGAAAAAGAACTCTGATAAGGTTGCTTTTGAATTAGAAGATATTAAGAACGAATTAAAAGACATAGATGTACAAAAACAAAAGGTAGTAGAAGATAAAAAATATATTGATATTGCTAGAGAGATATTAAATGACACAGGTGTTAAAGCAAAAATTATTAAGAAGTATCTGCCTATAATGAATCAACTAATTAATAAATATTTACAATCTATGGATTTCTTTGTTAACTTTCATTTAGATGAAGAGTTTAACGAAACAATTAAGAGTAGATTTAGAGATACTTTTAATTATAATAGTTTTAGTGAAGGTGAAAAATTAAGAATAGACCTTGCATTATTATTTACATGGCGAACTATTGCAAAGATGAAAAATAGTACCAATACCAACTTACTAATTTTAGATGAGGTCTTTGACTCATCCTTGGATACAACAGGAACAGATGACTTCTTTAAAATACTAAAACAACTTACAACAGAAAATACATTTATCATATCTCACAAAGGAGATATTATGTTTGATAAGTTTACTAATATAATAAAATTTGAGAAATATAAAAACTTTACAAGGCTACTATGACATACGATTTAATACCACCTACTGATCCAAGAGTGTTATCATCTATTGCACCATTTGATGAAAAAATCTTTAAAGAGCAAGAGAAGATCACAACTAAAGAATTTGCAGACAATATGTTTGAGACTATGAAAAAATATGGTGGTATAGGACTATCAGCAAATCAGTGTGGTAAACCATATAGAATGTTTGTAATGGGCGATCACCCTAATATAAAAGAGGGTAAAAAATGGGTTTGTTATAATCCAGAAATAAAAGGTTTCAGTAAAGAAACAATAAGATTTAAAGAAGGTTGTTTAACTTTTCCTTATTTGTTTTTAGATGTAGAAAGACCTAGAGCAGTATCAGTAGTTTACTATGATGAAAACATGAAAAAGGTTGAAGAGAATTTGACAGGTATGTCTGCTCGAATATACCAACATGAATTTGATCATATGCAAGGTATAGTTTTTACAGAAAAGACAAGTAAATTTAAATTACAATTTGCAATGAAAAAAAGAGACAACGTAGTTAAGAAAGTAAGAAGACAATGGCAACAGATAGCAAATCAAAAGTAAAAACAAAATCTATATTTGCAACAGCAGCTAGATTTAATGAAAACAAAGATTTGGCAACTAGACTTCTTAATCCTAGTAAAGAACTATTAAGTAAATGTAAAGATCATAATAGTTATCCTTGTGGCAAAACAAGTTTCTTTGAAGAAGATAAAAATTTATTCTTAATAGAAGAAGAACCTTGGAAAGAATTTAGAAATTTTGTAGGTAACGAGTGTGTATCCTACTTAAATGAATGTGGCATAGATACAAAACAAGTTAAAATTATCGCTACAAATGCTTGGGTATCTGAAATGTATGAAGGTGGATCACACCATCATCATGTACATCACCCTTATTGTCAAGTAAGTGGTAATTTTTATGTATATGCTGACGAAGGCTCTAGCCCTTTAACTTTTTATAAACCTGAAGTATGGGGAGACATATGGCAAAGTATGCCAATAAAACAAAAGAATATATTAAATATAGATAAGGTAGAGTGTCCTGCAAGAACTGGTCTAAATGCAATGTGGCGATCAGATGTAGTGCATAGTGTATTTCATAATAAAACTAAAAGCAGAATTGCAATTAGTTATAACTTGGTGGTAACAAATGTTTAATAAAGAATTAACCGTAAAACAATTAGACTTACCTGAATATAAACAGGAACTTGATTCAGCAGTAAATTATTTAAATAGTTTAAGTAAATACTCTGCTGTAAAAACAAAATTCAACAAGAAAGAACAATGGCAAGCAATATCTATTAGAGGATATAGTGACGAGGTAGAAGATATTTTAAAACCAGGTGTTCTAAAAACTGAAGGCACAGACAAAGGTTTAAGGTGGACTCACTTATATGAGCAAAGTGAATTACTACCTATCAAAGAAATATTATGTCATATACCTGCTGAGTTTGAAAGAGTAAGAGTAATGAGATTAAAATCAGGAACTAAAATATCTAAACATACAGATAAGATAGACAAATCAATTAAAGAAGGCAAATTAGTAAGACTTCATGTTCCTTTAAAAACAGGACCAAAAGTAAATATGACATTGTGGAAAGGTAAAACACCACATAGTTATAATTTAGAAAAAGGTAAATATTACTATGTTGATGTATCTAAACCTCATGCTGTTGACAATTCTGAGGATTATGATAGACTACATTTAGTTATAGATTGTTATATGAATCCAAGGTTAGAAAATGTTATTAGCGCAAAAGTCTGATTTTCAAAAAATAAAAGAAATTTTCTATAAACATAAGAAATGGTTTCCTCATGTAAGAACAGATTACATGAAAAGAATGATTGATAAACAACAAATCATTTATGAGGATTGCGTAATTATAACTTTTCATCATTGTAAAAGACAACAGAAAATAGGTGATGTTAATTTAAGAAAAGGTGACACCGTATTACATCAAATAGCAAGTGAGTATCCAGGTGATGGTAATGCTCGATCTATAATGAGAGCTTTCTTCGAATGGTGTCCTAGAGATGTTTATTTATCAGTAAGATCAGACAACTTGACAGCGTGTGGATTTTATGATAGCATAGGAATGAAGAAAGTGGGGAAAACAAGTTGGGCAAAAGGCACACTCCCTGGTTTAGTTTATGTCAAACGCAAAAACAGTAGTTAGAGATTGGAAAGATAGTAAAGGGTTTCCTTATTATTCTGAAGATAAGAAATGGCGTGATAAAGAATATTCGTCATTATCAGAATTTAAAAGAGAAAATCTTTGGGATAGAACTCATAATATTATAGGTCAATCAACACACGGATTATCACTTGCATGGTCTTATATGAAACACGCTTGGGGAATAAAGTGTGGTAAGATGAAGACACCTATTGAGATATGGGAAGATGAAGAACATTTAGAAAAAGGTATTAATAAGATACTTACAGGTACTTTCTTTCAACAAAAAGACGCACACGAAATTACACCTTCAGATATGAGATCAATGTTGAGACGATATTCAGGTACTCAAATGGTCTCTAATTTTAGACCTACAGCAGCCGCAACTTTATATGACATATTCGTAGAAAAAGGTTCTGTACTATTTGATGAACAACCAGGTACTGTATGGGATCCTAGTATGGGTTATGGAGGTCGTTTATTAGGTGCAATTGCAGCTGGTGTCAATTACATAGGCACAGACCCATGTGTTCCTACATACACAGGTTTAGAAAAGATTAGAGATGAATACGGTCACAAAGATAGAAAATACACTTTATTAAGACAAGGTTCAGAGACATTTATACCTGAACAAAATAGTTTAGATTTTGTATTTACAAGTCCACCTTATTTAGGACATGAAATGTATGGTGATGAAGAAGAACAATCATTTAAAAAGTTTCCAGTACAAGAACAATGGCGTAATGGTTTCTTACTACAAACAATTAAGAACGCATATCATGGTTTAAAACCTGGTAAATGTGCTGCTTTTAATGTTGCGAATGTAAAATCATATAAGACATTTGAAGAAGATACTTACGATTGCATGGTTGAGGCAGGGTTCAAAGACATGAAAATATGGTGGTTATCTTTATCTACACAACAAGGTACATCTGCCAAAAATACACTAGAAGAAGGTGAGACAATAGTAAAACAAAAGAACAAATATATAGGTCGTTTTGAAAATGCAAGACCTGATGTGCCAGGTAGAAAATACGAACCTATATTCATAGGCACAAAGTAATGAGTAAAGAATCAGGAAGAAAATGGGATGGTCGATCCCGAATACCTACTGAACAATATAAGAAAAACTTTGATTCGATTTTTAAGAAACCAAAGAAGAAGAGTCGCAAAAAGACTAAAAAACCATAGTGTTCTTGTTTTGTTCTCAAAGCGCAATTTGACACACCCCTAAAAACCTATATTTCACGTACCAATTAGTGCTTGTGAAAAAAACCGTTATAGTATAGCATAAGTGTATCTATGACAAAAAAGACTTATACAAATATTAAATCTCAAAAATCTAATCTTGCAAAATTACTTGCAACAGAAAATATACAAGTTTTACAAAACCAAGTTAAGACCGCTTCTTTTGATGTAAAGAATAGGGTACTAACAATTCCTTTTTTCAAACATGATGATGATAACGTGGTTGATATGCTTATTGCACATGAAGTTTCCCACGCTTTATATACACCATCTAAAGGTTGGGAAAAGATGGCAAATAGATCAGATGAATTTAGATCGTTTGTTAATGTATTAGAAGACACTAGAATAGATAAACTTATTCAAAAGAAATATCCTGGTGTAGTTTCTAACTATAAAAAAGGTTTTACAAAATTATTAAAAGATAATTTCTTTGGTACTAAAGATAGAAAATTAGATGAATATGCTTTAATTGATAGAATTAATCTTTGGTACAAATCTTCAAAATCTCTGCCTGTTGCATTTTCTAAAAAAGAAGATCATTTTATTAAGGCAGTTGATAATCTTAAATCCTTTGATGATGTTCAAAAACTTGCTGAAGAAATATTAGGTTATTGTAAAGAAGAATTAAAAAAAGATAAATCAAAAGCAGAGACTTATAAAGTAGAACCTGATAGTGACAATCAACAAGATAAACAAGACTCAGATTCACAATCAGACTCTAGTGAATCTTCTTCAAATAAATTAGAAGATTGGTTAGATAAAAAAGATCAGGAAGAAAATAGTAGAATTCCTGATAAACAAAAAGATAAAACAGAAAATGAAGATTTAAAAGGTACAGGTAAACAAAGTAATAGTGCTGGTGGTAATGTTAAGATTAGATCAATTACAGATGAGGCATACAATAAACCTCAATTAAGAGATGAAACAAAAAGAAGTAGAATGTATGGTACTTTACCTACACCTTTATTAGATAAGTTAATTATTCCTTATAAACAATTTTTAAGAGATCAAGTTAACCACTATACTAGTCAAATGAGTTATAGAGACTATGCTCACGGTATTAAAAAATGTGAAGAAAAGTTTAACAAGTTTAAAACACAATCTAATCCAATTGTAAATTATCTAGTTAAAGAATTTGAGATGAGAAAAAATGCTAGACTACATGCTAGATCAGCTACTGCTAAAACTGGTATACTTGATCCTCTTAAATTACACTCATACAAATATGCTGAAGATATTTTCAAAAAAATATCAGTAGTTCCTAATGAGAAGAACCACGGTATGATTTTCTTACTAGATTGGTCAGGTTCTATGGGTGACACAATACACAATACGGTTGAACAATTATTAAACCTTGTATGGTTTGTTAAAAAAGTTAATATACCTTTTTCAGTTTATGCGTTTATGAATAACGGTAAACACAACCATCAGGCAAGTGATAAAGAAAATGCGACAAAAGTATTTACTGAAAATCACGGTGAAGTAAAAGTAGATCAATATACAAGACTCGTACAATTATTTGCTACAAAGATGACTAAAAAAGATATGCTTAACTCTGCTAAGTATTTGTACATGATGTCTTCTTATTGGGTTAGTAGATACGTCAATAGAAGAACATTTTTAGTAGATGATGATTATTCAATACCATCACCACATAATGATTACTATCTATGTTCAACACCACTAGATGAATCATTGATTGCAATGGATACAATTATTCCTATGTTTCAAAATCAATACAAAGTTGATAAAACAATTTTTGTTTCTTTAACTGATGGTGGTGCAAATAGTTTAAATGGTGTACACGGTCAAAGTGATTGGGGCAACTATCACGTTAAACTAGGTAAAAATTATATTGAGTGTGATTATTCTGGTCCACAGTCCTTAACAAATAATTTATTAAGATACTTAAAGAAAAAATATCAAATCAAAACAGTAGGTTTCTATCTAATTAAAAAGTGGAGAAGATTAGAATATCAATTATATCATACACCTCAAATTGTTAAAGATAAGATGAAAGTCTTTTTTAATAAAAACAAATATGTTGCTGATAAACAAAAAGGTTATGATGTTTACTTTTTTGTTAAATCAGATACAAAGGTTGAAGGTGCTAATTTAGATTCAATAACTAACGATTCGAAAAAATCAGATATTAAGAGAGCATTTTCTAAAAACATGAAAGGCAGACTTCAATCCAGAGTAGTATTACAGAATTTCATTAAGGAGGTTGCATAATTTGACCATGATGTGCGACATTTTGCGCTATTGCGTAAAACCTCAATTAATGATAGCATGGTTGTATAGTTCAATGAAAACAAGGAGGCTTATATTATGGAACTAAATGTGAAACAAAAAGAGGCTGTAAAAGTTTTATACGACACTTATAAAACTGATACGGTTACTAGATCGGAAATAAATGATCTAGTTAAGAAAAAAAAGATTTCTAATCCATCGTGGTTAAAATCTGATAAGTATAAAGTTGATAGAGGTGTTTACAAATTACCTTTAAACAATAATACACAATCTAAAAAAGAAGTTGAAGAAAAAACTGATACTAAGGCAGCTTATGTTGTGTCATCATTGACCGACAATGTTGTCCCTAGTTTAATATCAAACTTCGTTAACTTCGGTAACTATTCTGATATTAAGAATATTGTTAAATCTAAAAAATTCTATCCTGCGTTTATCACAGGTCTTTCAGGCAATGGTAAAACAATGTCTGTAACCCAGGCGTGTGCTGAGACTAAAAGAGAGATGATTAGAGTTAACATCACAATCGAAACCGATGAGGACGATTTACTAGGTGGTTATAGACTTAAAGACGGTCAAACTATCTGGCAAGACGGCCCAGTTGTTGAGGCAATGAAGAGAGGTGCTATCTTGTTATTAGATGAGATTGACCTTGCGTCAAATAAGATAATGTGTTTACAACCTATTTTAGAAGGGTCTGGTATCTATATTAAAAAGATAAACAGATTCATTAAACCTAAAGTTGGTTTCAATGTTATCGCTACTGCTAATACTAAAGGTCAAGGTTCAGATGACGGTAAGTTTATCGGTACTAATGTTCTTAACGAGGCATTTTTAGAAAGATTTCCTGTGACTTTCGAACAGGAATATCCATCTGCTAAAGTTGAAGAAAAGATTGTTGCGAATACTTTAAAATCTGCTGGTAAGGCAGATCAAAAGTTTGCTAACAACCTAGTGACTTGGGCTGATGTTATCAGAAAAACCTACAAAGATGGCGGTATTGATGAGATAATCAGTACTAGAAGACTTGTACATATCGGTGAGGCATACGGTATCTTTAAAAATAAGATGAAGGCGATTGCTGTTTGTACAAATAGATTTGATGAAGATACTAAAAACTCCTTCACTGAATTATATACTAAAGTTGATTCAGGCGCTAGTGTTGATCAGATACTAGAAGAGAAGAAGAAGGCTGATTTAGAGTCTTACAAACAACCAGATTCCGATGATAGTGAGGACGGCGAAGAGGACGACATAAATGTTTAGTCCATTGAGTAACCTAAAATCTATCCATAGTGTAAGTCCAGATAAGGGTGCCATTGGCGCCCTTATCCTAATAATGAGGAATGATGAAAGCAATAACTAAAACAATAAGTGTAAAAAATTTTACTGATTTAAATATAGATAAAAAGATATTTTTAGATGAGTCTTTTCAAAGAGGTACAGACGAAAAATCTAGTTGGGAAGATACTAACAAAAAAGAATTTATAGATTCAACACTATTAGGTTCTGCTGTAAACCCAATTGTGTTAGTAGATATTAAGGCAGCGCTAGAATATAATTTACAAACAAAGTCTAGTCCTGACTCTGTAATATACTTTCAAAATTTATTAGATAAAGGATTTGAGTATTTAAGTATTGATGGTAATAATAGATCAATTACTTACAAAGATTTTAGAAATGATTTATTTAAGGCATTACATAAATCATATTTGTATGATAGAGGTAGTTCAGAAATTAAAAAAGATTTTGATAAGTACTCGACTATGCCAAGTGTATTACAAGAAAAATATAATGATACACAAATTGATTTAAAAGTATTTACAGAAATTACATCTGCTCAATGTAGAGATGTGTTTAGAAATTTAAATAAAGGTATGCCACTAAATCATCAACAATATAGGCACTCTTATCCTAGTGATTTTGCTCAATATGTTAGAGATAATAGAAAAAAATATTTGACGGCATTATCAAAATTTTTAGGCAATAAAGATATACAAGAATTAAAAGGTGATGAATATATTGCTAAGATGGCTTGTTATGCTTTCAAAGGTGAGTATTCAAAAGTATTGTTAGATAAAATATATTTTGATAATACTACTAGAGGCGATCTATCTACTTATTTAAGATTGTTTAAATCAGATAGTAATTTTAATTCAGTACTAAAACAAGTTATGAAAAACTTTGAATCAGGCACTCAACACTTACAACCAAATGCTGTGTTTGATTACTTCGTAACCTTTTGGAATTACAAATTAAATAATATTAAAGTAGAAAAACCTGATGAGTTCTATAAGTTGTGGTTAAAACAATATGTAAAAGAAAAGACAGATATTGATACGACACATATTATACCTGGTGAAAATTCAGAGTATGTTTTTGACGATACAATTAAAAAAATACCAGATCATTTTAGACAATGGAGATTAAAATACTTACTTAATAAAATAGAGGGTGAGGCATATGCGTCTGGTCTATTAATACAACAAGAAGATCCTGATAAGTATTTTACACAGAATCAAAAGTTTATATTTTGGGAGAGACAAAAAGGTATATGTCCTGCAACACAAAAGACTATACCATTTGAAGAAGTTTTAAACCATACTAAATGGCACGGTGACGCTATTATACCCAAAGATAAGGGCGGTCAACACACATTAGATAATGGTAGATTGATATGTGCCGAGTATAATATAAAGAAATCGAATAGAATTGAGGAGGTAATATAATTGACAACAATAATAGTTAGAAACAATAACGTAGAAAAAGCTATTAGGTCTTTAAAGAGAAAAGTTCAAAAGGACGGACTCGTTAAAGAGTTAAGAGACAGACAATACTATCAAAAACCTTCAGAAAAGAAGAGAGTAAAGAATAAAGAGAAGATGAAGAAAATCTTCCTTGCTCAAAAGAAGTGGGATGAATTGAATGGTATTGTTATTGTTAAAGGGAAAAAAGTAAAAAAATTATAGTATTTTGCGCCACTTTGTGTCTGTATATATATTATAATCTATGAGGCAATTCGTAAGCCCTTGTAGAGGCGTGAATGAGTTAGGGTGTCACTCTGTTGTATAACTAAAGACACCCAGCAAATCGGTGATCTTTGCCAGTTTAACTCCGTGACAAAAGGAAACTGGCACTTGAAATTATATAAATAATTATTATATAATAATAGACAACGCCTTATAGGGTTGTCGAAAATAAACTTTGCTTAACAAAAGGAGGTTTTTATGACCAATAAAGCACTATCTATTTTCAATCAATTAAGACCGTTATCAGTAGGATTTGA
>Ga0181408_1000064_pt1 | contig 29938 bp, 50 predicted proteins | sample 31SPOviralmetaG_FD_130137 | JGI IMG/M metagenome (GOLD analysis project Ga0181408, IMG submission 130137) | Marine viral communities from the oligotrophic San Pedro Time Series (SPOT) site, San Pedro Channel, CA, USA - 31 SPOT_SRF_2012-02-16 | ecosystem: Environmental > Aquatic > Marine > Strait...
ACTCAACCATCTTCACCTCTTAACTGTTGGAAAACTCATGAACAACGTGGAACAAAAATGAAAGAAGGTAGAGAAGTTCCTAACTGCGTTCCAAAAGGATCTTCAAGCAATTCACCAGCTACAAAAAAACAAAAAGGTGGTGGTACAACTAAAACTTGTTTACCTGCTTCTAAAATAAAAAGCATGAGTAAAGAACAAAGACAGAAGCTTGTTAATGCTAAACAAAAATCTGGAGCAAAGGGTAAATATAAAAGATCTTCAAGCACAAATGTTAAAGGTGCTAGAAAAAAAGGTGCTACTTTAAGAGATTGGTTTGAAAAAGAAGACTGGAGACAAGTTAATGATCCTAGTAAAAAATGTGGAGAAAAATGAAATATTTTACAATAACAGAGTTTGATTCACCAGATGTAGTTGGTAGCGGTAAATTAATGGATGAAGATTTTTTAGAAAAATTAGATTTAGTTAGAGCTAAGTTTGATAAACCTATAAAAATAAACAGTGGTGTACGCACAGAAGAACACAATAAAAAAGTAGGAGGAAAATATAACTCCTCACATTTAACAGGCTATGCAGCTGATTTACATTGTAATAATTCAAGAGATAGGTATGAATTGTTAATATGTTTATTAGATGTAGGTTTTAATCGTATAGGTATAGCTAATACATTTATACATGTAGATGCTGATCCAAATAAAGATCCAGATGTAATTTGGATATATTAAAAGGAACACGATAAAATGGGATTCCACCCCCAAAGTTCCTGCATAAAGGGAGGTCTTAATTGATCTCCCTTTATTATTTTAACCATCACAAGCTAAACAGTTTTCATCCATAGCTGAAGCAGCAATATCACCTCTAAGAACTGATTCAGTTCTCATATAGTATAAAGTTTTAATACCTTTTTTCCACGCATCAAAATGTACTTTATTAATCCATTTAGGTGTTGCTTCAGAAGGAAAAGCTAAATTAAGAGATACAGATTGATCAACATATTGTTGTCTTAATCCTGCTTGATTTATTAATTCTAATTGATTAATCTCTTTAAATGTTTTAAAAACTTCTTTAGCCGATATGTTGTTATTAAACATAATATCATCAAGTTCTCTAATATTCTGTACAGAACCTCCGTCTTCAAGTATTTTATCCCAAATTTCATTTGTGTTAAGTTTATATTTTCTTAATAATTTTATAAGTGTAGGGTTTTTTCTAATAAATGTACCTTTAGCTGATTGTTCTGTAAATACATTAGCAGCCCATGGTTCAATACCTGGTGATATATTACCTGATAATTTACTATTACTAACAGTTGGTGCTATGGCTCTAAGATGAGTATTACGCATACCTGTACCTACACACCATAAAGGTTCTCCATAAGTTTCAGCTAGGTTTCTACTTGCTCTATCAGATTCTATTTTTATCTGACTAAATATTTTTCTAGTTTCATATTGTGCCAATAGCCCTTCAAATGGTATATTTTTTTCTTGTAAATAAGTATGCCAACCTAAAACTCCTAAACCTAATGCTCTACCTTTTTCAGCAGATCTAACTGAATTTTCAAAACCTATTTTACCTTTTGCTTTTTGTATAAACTCTTCTAATACACCGTCTAAAAACCATATTGAATCATAAATAATGTTAGTATTTTTCCACTCTTCATATTTAGCTAGGTTTAAACTAGATAAACAACAAACAAAACTATGAGATTCATCTGTTTGTAATACTATTTCACTACATATATTAGTCATATGTACTTTTAAACTGTTTTTCTTATATGCTTCTGGATTAGCTTTGTTTGTATTTCCTTTAAATAAGATGTATGGTTCTCCAGTTGCTTTACGTTTTTGAAGTAATCTACTCCATTTGTTTCTTGCGTCTTGATCTCCTTGCTCAAGCTTTCGCATAAACTTATCGCCAATGACAGCACACTGGTGAAGGTTAAGAGATTGTCTATTGACATCTCCTTTAGGTTCTCTAATTTCCAACCACTCGAGGAAATCACTGTGTTCAATGTTGATATTAACGCTTGCAGCTCCTCTTCTAACGGAACCCTGATTGGTCGCGAGTATAGTTGAGTCGTATATTTTGCAAAAAGGGACAACGCCATCTGAAGTTCCATTACCTGTAATTTTAGCTCCGGCAGGGCGAATCATATTAATGCCTATACCTACACCGCCGCCGTGTTTTGCAAGTAACATCATTTCTAAATTTTTCTTTCCTATATCATTTATACTATCAGCAACATCAATACCAAAACAACTTATTGGTAAACCTCTATCTGTACCTGTATTTGATAACACAGGTGAAGCTAAACAAAGCCAACCATTCCATATATATTCAAAAAATCTATCAGCTAGTTCTGGTTTATATAAACGTCTAGCTACTGTTTTAGCTACACGCATATAAGCATCACGAGGTGATTCACCGTTAAATAAATATCCGCCAGATATTGTTTGTTTGTATATATCATTATTACCCCAAGAAGGATAATCTTCACCTTTTACCCAATCGTTATTCCACATGATTTAATTTTAAAGTTGCTTTTGTTAGTTCTGCTATAGTGTTTATATCACCTGTATAAGTAGCTATTATTTTTTTATTTTCTAACATACGATATGTTATATTTACTTTCCATCTATTATCATGGTTTATTAATTTAGTATCAATAGCATAATTACTAGTTATTTTAACTATTTTTTCTACTACAGCTGATGGATCTCCAAAACTAAAAGTATATATTTCTAATATATCATCTTTTTCATTGTATGTAAAAATTTTATACCAATATGAATAAGGTGAAGACCATATACCTTCAAAATCTTGTAAAGTGTTTTGACTAAATAAACTGTTTGATAAAAATAAAAATAATATTATTAGTTTTTTCATTTTGTTTCTAGTTTTTTTTCTTTATTTTTTTCTTGTAGTTTTTTCATTTTTTCTACAAGTTTATTCCATTCATCTTCACCCATAAACATTTGTAAAGAACTTAATGTTCCATTAGCTAAAGTTTCTAATTTAGAAACATCTTGAATTAATCTTTGTAACACTCTACTTATAGCATTAATTTTTTTATCTGTTTCATTTAATTTACCTATTAATTTACTTTCTTTCATTGCATTGAATATATTGTGTAACCTATAATTACATTAATGTTTACTAAAACTAAATTCCATTGTTTTGCTACCCACACTTGAGGTATGGAAATTAAACCTCCTAAAATATAACAAACAACACCTATATTTCCTTGTGGCAATAAATAAGGGCCTACCATAATAAATGCTGTACCCATATATCCTAATCTATTTGCTATTCGTTCTTTTGCGCTTAATCTTCTATCATGTACTAATAATCTTAAAAAAGATCTTTTCCATCTAAACTCACAACGCATACAAGTTTTTTTATATTCGTGTTTAAATTTAGAATCTTTTTTTGTTTTTTTACATATATTACAAGTTCTCATATTTATAAAACATTACAAAAACAATTCTGCTTTCTTTAAATTTATTAGGATATTTACTATGAAAATAATTACAAGGATAAGATAATAATCTATTTTTTTTATGTCCTATTATGCTTTTAACATTCCATTTTTTTAAATCTTCAGCATCTTCTTTTAACATTCTATTAAACTCTTCTGCATTTGTATTCTTATAGGTATCTCCATATTTTTTATGTTTCCAAAAAGCAGTACCATTAATTTTTTTTAATTTATTATCAGATAAATATAAAACTATAGCTCGATCTGGTTGTTTATTTTCTATTATTGAATCATTATGTATTCTCCATTTATCATCTTGATTTTCTTTTGCTTCTCTAAAAAAAGCTAAAATATTTGTAATTTTTTTATTTTCTATTAATTGTAATCTTTTACAAATATAATCTATAAACTCATTAGTAGCATTTTTTATCCAAAAGCTTTTACCTGGTGTGTCTACTTTTTTAAAACTATTAAGATCTTTTATTACAAAATCTAAAATTTTTTTATCTAAAAAATTATCTACAAAATAAACCATTTTATTTTTTATAAATTTTTACTGATTGTTCTTCAGCTAAAGCTCTTTTAGTATCAAAGCTACCATTTTTTAAATAAGGATAAAAATGTTTTTCTTCCCAATGTTCTCTATACTCTACACCACTAGGAAACTCTGCATCACATTGACTACATTTTATTATATTTCTTTTTACCATATATCTTCAAAATCTTCGCCCTCATTCGCTTTTGAATAATCAGTAGGCCTAACAGCGAAAAAATCAGTATGAGTATGCCCTCCTGTAAGGTGGTAGAACCAATCAAGTTTTTTTGCTGCGTTTTTGTTATAATCAAAGTGCTCCCGTTCGTTCCTGTAACCGAGTTCCACGAGCTTTTCATTAAGTCTTTTTCTGATAAATTGTTTAAGATCGTAGGATTTGAGGTTTTCAATATCTCCTTGTTCAAACATTTTATCAATATATTTTTCTTCTGCGATGAGCATTGCGTTTGCTGCATTAATAACATCTTTTTTACATTTATTTAAAAGTGAATTATCTTCTTCACACATATGTCTAAATAACCTACAACCCATTTTAGAATGTAAAGATTCGTCTCTAACAGACCATTTCATTTGCTGACCTATACCTTTTAAAAGATTTCTGAGTTGAAAACTATATAAAACAGCAAAGGCAGAATAAAGACTAACGCCTTCAGCAAAGGCGCTAAAGATTGCAATGCTTCTTGCAATTCCTGTGGTGTCGTTTCCATCATAACTAATTAAATTATCAAAGCGTTCCATTGTTGCTTCGTCTTGTAAAAACGCTTCAAAATTTTCAAGACCAAGTGTTTCATTTAAATAAGAATAAGCTACTGCGTGTATTGTTTCTTGTGATCCAAACATCATAGCCATTTGTTGTATTTCATGTTTAGGAAACCAGCCTACAACTTTTTGTGTCCAATAATCTGATACAGCACACTCTGTCTGTGCAAAACCTAGTAATATATTACCTACTAAATTTTTTTCACCATCAGTAAGTTTTTCTTGCCAGTCTTTAACATCACTTGACATAGGTATTTCTGTGTGTAACCAAAAAGCTTGTGCTTGTTTTAACCATCCATCATTATAGTATTCAGGATATTCAAATGGTTTATAATGTATTCTTTGATCAAATAATCCCATATTTATTTTTTTAGTTTATATGGTCTGGATTTAGGATAACGTTTGTTATCAAATATATAATGTCTATATGTTAGTCTAACTTGAGGATTGAAAGGTCTTAACCCTTGTTGAAAATCCATTTGATCTTTATCAAACTGACCATCATTGTTTAATGGTATATCGTAAGTTGTCCTAGCTTCAACAAATAATTGTCCTCCAGCACACGAGGTTAATAGTATTATCATACTAAAGTAAAATAATTTTTTCATAATATTTAATTTAATTTATTTAATCTTTAAAAACTTCTAAACACAAGTCGACAAACGGTAAATAAATAACGTGTTGTACAGATCCCTTGTGATCATAAGATCTTATACCTATAAGTATACCGGGATAAAAACCTAATGTTAACTCCCAACTTCTTTCTTTCATTTTAATAGCATTTTATATTAAACTTGTCTTGCATTTCTACAAGATCTTTATATAGGATAAAACCTTTATATTCTCCTCTCCACTTTACCCATTTATCAATTTGTCTTTCAGCATATTTTTGTCTAGCTAATTGTTTTTTGTTTCTTGTATCAGCTTTATTGTTATATCGCATTCTTTTTGATTTTGTGGTTTGTAAAGAGTAACACCAGGTAAATGGTTTACTATGTATTTTTTAAACATTTTCCAACGTAAAGGAAAACTTTCATTTGCTCTTCCTTTAGTTTCAATTATAAAACCTTTACCTATAAAATCCGGCGTGTATTTAATGTTAAGAATTTTTTTATTACCTCTATTTTTGTAATCTCCTTTACCATTACCACACCTTTCATAAGATTCATGAGGAAAATCAAACCCTGAAAATATTTCATAAGTTTGTCCTTCATAAACTACAGGTATTCTAGCTTTTTTTAAAGCTATATACATGTATTTTTCAAGACCTGAAGCAAAATTAATACCATCGTGTGATATTTTTTTAGACTGTACAGGTCCTTTTTTACGGCGAAACTTCTTCATAATCTACATGAATATGCTTTAATACTCCTTCTTCTATTTCATCTTGTAGACATTGTTTAGCAGCTTCAATATATAATAATGCATCCATTATTTCTTCTTGTACATCAACTAAAAATTCATGTAATCCTTTTTTACCTTCTTTAACTTCAGACATCATTGTACGACCATATTTTTTTTGGCCAACTAAACTACGCTGATCCATTTTTTTAATAACAGCTTTTACTATATCATCTTTTGTATTTAATTTCATATTATTTATCTTTTACAAATGTTCCGTTTACCATTTTACCTGTTCTATTTTTAATTTCATTGTAAGCGCTTGATATACAAGTTTCTATATGTACACCTCTTTGATTTGCTAAGTTAGTTAAAACTACAACAATATCACCTATAGCATCTATAACTTCTTCTTGATTATTTTTCAACAAAGCTTCTGCTAGCTCACCAGCTTCTTCTTGTAATTTCATATACTGAACGTGTATGTTACCTTTTTCATATATACCTTTTTCTTCAGCCCAATCTCTAATTTGTTGAAACATTTTTAAAGGTTTTTTATTACATTTTTTAACTTTTGTTTCTGTAGTTAAAAACGCTTCATAGTAAGCTTTATTATATATATAAGATCTATCTTCATTATACATAGATTTTTTAGCATTTTGTATAATCCAATACATAGTTTCATCTGAAATTATATATGTACCATGTGATGTATCCCACTCAGTACCTTTAGCATTATTCAACATTGCAGGTAGATCTTGTAGAGAACATGGAAATGTTGTTGTTTGCTCTGTTATATTTATTTTCATTTTATTAGAATTAATTAATTTGTTATAACGTTGTCTATCAACTTTATAGCCATAAGACTTTTGAAGTTCTATCTCCTTTTCAGATATATAATCTATATCCTCACTAGTTTCTAGAACTTCATACTCTCCTTCTTTATACCCTTGTATAAGTGTAACTCTTGTATTAAGATTACGTGTCACTCCTATTTTTTTACCAGGTATATGATATAAGTAATACATAAGTTTTATTTGATTTTATTATTATATAAATGTAGATTATGAGCAAAGTGATAATATGTACCTATAGGTACATTTATTCTTTGTGATACAAGCTTTTGTAACATAGAAAAACAGTACTGATCATTACAAAATCCATACCATAAATCATTAGATCTCATTAATACAGCCATATTTAATTTATTATTAACTATACTAAACTGTACAGCGTATGTACATGGTGTATCTTTTGTATATGTATTTATTTCTTTACCATCATAAATACTTATAGCAGCTTGTCTCGTATCTTTAACTTTTTTTAACATAGCTACAACATGATCTAATTGATAATTCCTACTCCATTGCCAACCATAATTAGACCTACATTTACCTTCTGAGTCTTGCATTTTTTCCCAAATTGGAGGTACATTACCATATATTTCACCTAGTTGTGATATATGAGGATCTTCAGTTAAATACCACTCCCATTCAGCTTGCGCATATTTTTTATTCCAGTTTCTTCCTTCATGAGTAATATCAACATCATTTGGGTTTTCAATATAAAAACCTATATTAAATAAAGCTTTAGTATCTCCATACTCTATACCGTCTTTAATTATTTTTTTGTAAAAATATTTAAAAACTTTGTCTGCATTTAAAAAACTATTTTTTACGTTTGTCATAATAATATTTACACATTTGATAATAAGATTCCATTACATTGTCTTGAGTATAAATTGATGGAGAAACGTGTGGTGTTTCACCTTTTTTATACGGTCCTAAACTTACTGTAATATACCATTTTCCTTTTTCACCATCAACAGGTTTTTGTGATATTCTTATATTGTTATTAACACAATATCTATACCATTTGTTTTCTTCAGAACCTGCTGAATATTGTGGTAATGAATTAGCATATTTATTTTTTAATCCCATGGCATTATATCAATTACATCTTTATTAATTTCATGAGGAATAAAACATCCTGATTTAGGTTCCCATTTAAAATGTGCTTCAGCGCCATTTTCACCTAAGTTTTGAAATTTAACTTTTAATACTTTAGCTTTAACTGTTTTTTCTTCATAGTTTCTATGTACTAATATACCATGGTAACTTGCATCATACCATTCACCTCCACCTTTAATATTATACATATTAGGTTCTTCAAGCTTACCATCTTTATCTCTATACATTTTTGTAGGATGTGCTACAATAAAAACTAATACATCAAACTTTTTAGCAAACACCTCAATTTTTGTAAGGTATTCCATAGTATAACGATTAACATCTTCTGTTTTGCAATCAACATCTCTAATTTTATTAAATGGATCTATAACTAAACATTTTATACCTTTTCTTTTAACAAGCTCTGCACCCTTTTTTAATACAGATTCTAAAGTATAACGCTCCATATCAATAAAAAAGAAATTATCATTAATATGTTCTGCAACTTTATTCCACTGTGTTGTGTTTATATCTCCAGGTGTAGGCATATCTTGCCATACTTTACGCATAAGTTTATGTGCGTGTAAATATGTAGGTGCATTTTCAGGTGATGCAAAAGCTGTTTTCCATTTATAATTTACGTTGTATCCGACCACCATTTGATCCACGAAGTCAGACTTACCACTGCTAGGTATGCCAGTAACAGTAATAAACTGTCCGGTATAAGTCGAAAAAATTTTGTCAAAGTTTTTGAGACCCACTTGATAACCGGGTTTAAAACCATGTTGTACAAAGTCTGTGATCTCTGTCTCAATATCTTTAAATGTTGTAACATTTTCCAAAGGCACGGGTTTTCCCTTTGAAATGCAGCTGAGAAAGTTTTCTTTTCCATGTTTTAATAAATATTCGTTAGCGTCTTTACAGTCTTCAAAATCTATAATGTAACAAACCTCTGCACCAAGACGTCTTATTAATTCTTGTTGTAGTGCTTGGCCTGCTTCATCATTGTCAACTGCTAATATTATTTTTTCTTTGTTATCAAAATAATCTATACAATTATCTAAATAGTCTAAATTATTAGAATTTAAAGTAGCTCCATTTGGTACAGAAACCACGTTAGGTATGCCAGCTTCATAAAAAGATAAAACGTCCATTTCTCCTTCCACAATATAACAATCATTATACCCAACAATGTTATCAATATTATAAAATATTTTTTCTGCTCCTTTATATAGTTTAAAGTTTTTTCTACCATCTCTGTATTTTATATTAATAAGTTCTCCACCTATCATATAATTAAATTTAATAGCGTTTTCTTTTTTATTTGTTTGTGGCATATACTCAGAACCCTCAGAGACATTTAAATCTTTGAGAGTTTTCTGAGATATACCTCTGCTTTTAAACCAATCAATTATTTTTGATCCTACAGGCTTATTAGTTTCTAATGAGTCTGGACGAATATAATTTTTTTCACTATCACCTTTACGCTTGTAAGTATGTAATTGATATGTTTTATTGCAGTTATGACAAGTACCAAGACCACGTTCCCAATCATAAGAAGAACATTTTTTCTTTCTATTTTCAGGTTTTCTATGTTCATCAGACCACGGGCATATACCTTGTGTGGCCTTTGTATCTAGACTGTATTGATTAAAGTTATCAATCAAAAATCCATTGATCTTTGTTGTCTGCATATATATATTATCGTACTTGTTTCGTATTTAATTAGAATGGTAAATCATCTTCAACTGGAGCTGGTTCAGATTTAGGTTTAACTGGTTCATTTTTAGGTGCAGCACTAACATTATCTCCATTAGTCCATACAACTTTTACATTACCTAAATAAACCTTAGATTCTTTAGCTTCTCTTTCTTCTTTAGTTTGTTCTACTATTACAGGACCGTTGTTTCCAAATTGATCGATCTCGTCATTTATTGTAATACTTATAGGTAAATATTTACCTTTAGCTCCTACAATAATCTTATCCTTAGGGATATTATTTAAATTAATACTTGTTTTTAATATTGATGCCATTATGCTATTTTTAAATTTAAATTATTAAACATTTTACGTAAATCACTAGTTTTTAAATTAGTATCTTTTAATCTACGTCTAAAGTTATCTGCAACCTTTGAATAAGGGTGATAACCATCTATTGTACTTGGATTTTTATAAAATTCTGCAACAGGAAATCTCCTACCTGTTATTGTACATTTTTTTGTACGTCTTTTAACTCGTGCCATATTATAAAATTTCTGTTTTAAAAAATTGTTTAGGGTCAAAGTTTTTTGTTTTAAAAAATAGTTTATATTGTGCTACTGCATCTTGTACTTTACATTGACCTCTTTCATAAAATTCATTAGAGCATTCACATATTTTAATCTGATGTGTTAGTTTATCTATAACTATAAAAATCATTTCATAATTAAACAGCTTGTTATAAATAAAAGCTTGGCTATCATAATTATATCTTGATGCTGAAAATTTAAATTTATCTATATCTGATGTAGTTTTTAAATCTACTATTAATTTTTCATCATGATTAACTATATCGGCTTTACCTTTCCACATTTCTCCTTCAATTTCTTTTATACCAGGTCTTTCATATTCTACATTACCTGATCTTATAAGATCTTGACAGACTTTATTATCCATTACTATTTTTACCATTAGCTCTATCTGATCTACTTCGTGTTGTAATAAACAAAGTTCACCATTAGAGATCTCTTTATACGCTTTAGTATTCCTTGTAGTAGACTCAACTATTTTAAATTTTTTAAGTTTGTTTGGCTCTAAAATAGCGGTATGAAAATAACCACCTATTAAAAAAGCAGGTCTAGGTATAGAAGGAGTATGAAGCGCTAAAGGATTTTTTAATAAAGTAGAAATGTCTGAATTACTTAAATATTTCTGACCAAATGGCCCATAATAATGTTCATCTATTTCTAACTTTTTTAAAATATCACTTTCGTTCATTTATAAAGTTGTTAATTCTTCTTCTAATTGTTTTGTTAAATTATACTTTGCTTTAATAGCTTCTATTTTTCCGCCAGCTTTAATAAATTGTTTTGCTTTAGATATTTGATCGGTAGACATAGTTTTAGAGTGATCATTTACTGCATCACTATCCTGAGTATCATCTATTAAAAATAGATTACCAAGGGCATACTTTTTACCGTAGCTAGAAGCAGAACCAAATTGCTGAGGTGTTTGCATACCTTTTTGCATAAGGTCTACACCAACTAAAGCCGTTGCTTTAATTGTTTCTTTACCGTCAGAAATAGTTGCTTTACTCTCTATAATAGGCATAGGATCACTAGCGATTAAATTTTCATTTAATGTTACAGTAACTCCTAATTCTAATAAATAGGGTTTAGTTGCTTCGAGGATGTCTTCGGCTGATCTGAAGTAATATTTGCCGAATGAATTAAATCTTGATTTTTTTGATTTAAATTTAGTCTGAATAGTTGCTAACTTTTCGTTAATGTTCATAGGTTTAAAGGGTTTTAGTTATTAATATAATTACATAATATATGTACTATTTACATCTGTAACTTACAGATAATCAAGTACTTGTGAATGATCTACGTTGTCTATCAGCTTCTGAACAGCTTGCTTTTTTAACTCAGAAATACGCACATAAGCGCTAGTTCCTTCAATATTAATTTTGCTTGCTATATCTTTAGCTGAATGTTTATCACAATCAAGGCCATATGATAATCGTAAAACTTCATATTCATTTTTATTTAAATGTTTTTGCATTAAACTTTTTAAATATGAATTTAATATAATTAAATTATAAGGCTCTGATTGATCAGGAATTTGGTAAACCATATCTTCATCGTTGGTTTGTTTTTTAGCATCTATACTTAAAAATATAGAATTAAAAAACATCTCAACCATTTTTTTGTCTCGAGGATTATTTCTTATCTCATTCATTTTATGTTCTGGTATTCTAATATTTCCTCGGTTTGTGTCAATAGCTCTTCTTATGCTACCTTTAATTCTTTTAAAAAAGAAAGATTTTAAAGTTTTTTCTTTGTCTTTCGAATCTTTTAATAGAGTATAATCAAGCTTGTCAACTGCTTTAGTTAACCCAATTGAACCCTCTTGTATAAAATCTGTTATATCCATAACTCCTGACGCTTGCTGTGAAGTAGAAAACTTGCGTGCTATATTTTCTACTAATGGCAAAAACTTTATTATTAATTCTTCTCTTTTATAATCTAGTATATTTTTATTTTGTGGTTGGCTGATCTTAACATCTTGTTTGTATCGAATATAATTTTGAATATTATATTTCTTCATTTAATTTATATTTTTCCATCTTTAATTTTTTACATATATTTCTATATATAGTTCTTTTAGATACATCTAACAAGCCTGCTACTTCAGACCATGTAATTTTTTTGCCTAAATAATTTAAATCTATCATACATTGATATATATCTTTTTCATTTATTCTTTTTGATCTACCAACTAATTTACCTACAATTTTTAATTTTTGTATTGTTGTAAGTCCTGTTGATTGTTTAAATATAACTTTCCTTATTCTATTATTAGGAGGTCTATCAAAAACAACATCTAAATTATTAAGCATATTTAATAAAAATTTTTCTTTAATGTTAAAGGTAATAAAATTATTTTGTTTATTGGTTATATGCTCAGCTATTTTTTTAAACTTATTATTGTTAATATCAGGATTTAAATATTTTAATACAAGTAAATGCCATTTAAGTGATTTAAAACTGTTTATTTTAGCTTTGCTTCTGAATAACTGATAACACTCATAAGTTCCATTTTCATAATACTTACCCCAATTATAAACATGTGTTGGTTTATCATTAATAGGATCTCTGTTGTATATGACTCTATTATCAATTAAATATTTCATATTTCTATGTGACACTAGCTTGTTACTATTTATACTTATTATTACCTATTGTCACTTAATTTAATTCACTATGAAACTTTTTAAGTTTCTTTGAATATTTATGTATTAACTCTGCTTTATGTTCTAATTTTTTAATCTTTATATCTTTGTTTTTGACTTTACATTTAAGAACATAATTAGTTATGTCTAGTCTTAATTGATATATTGATTCCCATAAATAATCTTTATGAGCGGCTTTTCTGCTTTTTCTTAACATTTTTTTTAGTTTTACGTTTATCGTTTATATTAAATAAATTTATTCCTATTAAATGTTTATATAATTTAGTTTGTGACATATAATATTTTTATATACTATCTAACTTATTATTTAAGATCTCTAATTTTCTTTTAATAATAGTTGCTTTTTTATAATCTTCTTTATCAACATACTTACTTAGTAAACGATTTAATCTATCGATTTCTAAAGCTAAGACCTCCTTCTCAGAAGGTCTGTATATTTCTAAAGTTTCATGGTTGTCATAATAATTAACTAATTTATTTAGTACTATTTCAGCAACCCTTTGAGCTAGAGCTTCTAACTCTTCGTTATTCATTCTTTTTTGATTTATATTTTTTAATTAATTCATCAGCAGTACCTACAAAGATACATTCTTTTTGCCATACATTATATATAGAAATATAAGTTTCTTCACCCGGCTTTGGATATAAAGTATAAATATACTCTTCACCATAATCACCGATCTCACCATCACACTCATATAAATATGAATTACCAACTTTATCTTTAAATTTATTTACTAGTTGCGCTGCGAAACAACCTGCACCATTAGCAAACTCACCCATTTTGACTTGGCCTGATATTCCATTGCCCATTTTTATTGGTCCTGTAAACTCAGCAAGCTTAACACCTACCCATTCAGGATAACCATCATATTGTTGATACATATTTATTATTGCTTTCTTAGCCATCTTATGGCCTTCTGCAAATGATATACCTTTTTGTCTTGGTATTACTCTTGTTAAACTTCTTGTTCCCATTATATTTGATTTAAAATTAGTTACGATTATATTATCTATTTATCTTCGTATTTACTTTGAAGCTGATTTAATAATTCGTATTCATCAGATTCTGGCTCATTATTATAAATTAAATTTAAAATATATTTCCATGTTTTAAGATCTCTTTTATATGAGTTTAAAGATTTTTCTAAAAGTTCTATACTTATTCTTCCATCATCAGAACCATTTGCAATTTCTTGCATTGTTCTTTGTATATCTTCTTTTAAAAAATATATTTTAGAATGAGCTTTATTTGTTGCTCTTGTGTGTATTTCTTTTTGATCTATATTTTTATCCATGTTAATCCTTTTCTATTAAACCATTTATTAAGACCTTTAATTTGTATCACTTCATTTTTCTCGTTTAATTCTTCTTTGAATTGATAGCCGAATGAAGGAGGTAAGTCTCCTAATAAATAACCTTTGTATGTTCCTTTATCTGTTTTAAATATAGTTTTATTTATCATTATATTTTTGGTTTTTATCATCAACTATTGTTTTAAGCTGATTTCTGAGCATTTTAGTAAATTTATGACCCATACTATCTAATTTAATTAAAAGTTGATTAGTAAAACCGTAGAGCTCTTTATTCTGTAATAATTTAATCTTGTACTTGTTTCTATAAAAGCCCTCAGGTTCTTGATATTTTTTATTTATTTTAATCCTTTGTTTTAAATTTGTTTTTAGATTATTATAAACATTAAAATATTCTTTTTCCCAAAACTCATTAATAATATTATCAAATGTTTTAAGGCCATGAAGAACTGTTGCATGATCTTTATTTACTTGTTTACCTATTGAGTTTAATGATTCATAAGTGAGATCTCTGCATAGTTTATAATAAATGCACCTCATATATATTACATCTCTTTTCCTTGTTTTAACACTAAGCTTAGTATTAAAAACACTTTCCACAGCTTTTTTAATTGTGAAAGAATTTATTTTTTTAGTCATTATGTTTATTTTCTTTTAGTCTTTTTATATAATTATTTGCATCTAGTTCAGTTGTGAAATCTCTGTATCCACCTTTTATAGGACCATCTTTCCACAATACTCGATAATCTTTATTTATAGTTTTTTGTAATAAAGTTTTCATATTTATTCAGGTGTTATAAATTCGCAATTTTCTTTACATCTGCTACATCTTTGATGTTCTATCATTTCCATATAAGGACTAGCTCCACAGCAATTTGATACTACTTCATTCATCATTTTTCCAATATTTTATATCATCATCAGGATGAAATTCACTACTATTTTTTCTATACAAAAATTTCTGTGTTTGTTTAGGTATTTTATATCCTAATATTGGGTTGATGCCTAAATCCCACCAATTATCCGGTAATTTTTTTCTATTTGTCATTTTGTAATTCTTTTAATTTATCTTTAAATATTAATGTTATTTGTTCTCTTGACATTGTTGTGTGTTGAAGCCAATACAAGACCTCTTCAATACAATTTATTTCAGATCTCTCCATAATCTTTATTATTAATTAGATTATTATATTCTATTGGACCCATGGCCTTAATTGATCTGATAATAGCTCTATTAAAATCTCTTGATCTTCGTCTGTAATCTTCACTTGTGCACCACTTAATCCAAGATCTTGATCTTACACAAGATTGGTATTTTTCTTCATATGCTAAGCATCTATCTAATTGCTCTTGCATTTGTTCTACGGTTTTACCGTTTGCATAATTATTATTATCTACTTTCATACTATTTCAAGATTAAGTTCATTTGCTACATAGTTAATATGTTTAGAGGTTGTTGGACTTGATGTCATACCATCTACATTCCATTTAAGTTTATGTAGTTTATTATCTTTGATTTCAGCAACGTGTGTATCATATGAATATATGTCATTACCAATTTGTCTTAAGTTTACTTTGTATCTGTCAAATGTTTTCATATTATTTATATTCTTGAATTAATTTATTTATATTTTTTAAGTTTGAGAAGTGATAATGGTATATAACTTCTTTTTTATAGTTAAATACTGTAAAGTCATACATTTTAAATTTTGGTGAATAATATATTTGAAATGATGTTTGTGATTTTGGTTTATTATTAAAGTATTTATTCATTTTATTATTTTAATATATTATCTATATTATAACGTATTTACTTTGACTGAATCCAATTTATTAATGTTTGTTTACAATTTTCTCTTTGATCTTCATTCAGATCATGATAGCCATCGCAATCATATTTGTGTTGTGCAATGTTATGTAATCCCATTTCAATATAAGCGCTGTAGTTATTCATATTTTGTATTGTTTTATATTATACCTTTATCTAATTTATTTTGTGTTTCATTTATATTTTCTTCTATCCACTCAAGGACCTCATCTTCAGGCAAAAACTGATCTAAATCTGATATATATATTTTAACATCAAATCCAACGTCTTTAACTGTTTCAACTATTCTTTCTATTACAGTATCAAAACTAGGTTCATAGTAATAAACGTCGGTTTCCCAATTTATATTAGTTGTGTCATTTGTTACTATATGCACTTCATAATCATCAGCTGTGTACCATGGCTCAACTGCTAAATCTCCACCACCCCAACCAAAAGATTGATCTGCTATTTGTATTTTACTTACTTCATAAACATCTTCAAGATGCTTTATTAATTTTTCTATATGATCCATTATAATTCTATTTTATTTATTATTATTTAAGTTATCTGCCAACCAATGCAGTGTTTTTTCTTCTGACCAATTCCACCTGTGCATTATATAGTCAACTAATTCTTGGCCTTTTAATTCTATTTCATTACTCATAATTCTATTTTATTTAATAAGTTATATATTTGATTTGTTTTTTCTGTTAATTCTTCTTTGGTGTACAGAGTACCAATATATTTTATATCTTGTTTAAGGCCTGATATTTTACCTAATATTGTACCAATTGCTTTAGATCTTTCATAGCCTTTTTCTGTTTCATTGTAGTATAATTCTTGATAAATTTTTTCCATTGTATGTTATTTGATTATATTATCTTGTTGTTTTAGTATTTAGTTTGTGTTATCCAATACTTTCTAAATCTTTCTTTATACTTTTTAATTTCTTATGACTTATTTTTGCATTTTGAAATATTGAATAGTCTTCACCAAGCTCTGTTAATTCATCAATAAGATCTTTTAATTCTTCTATTTTATTTTTAAATTTTTTATATCTATTATATCTAAGATAAATCGTAGCTGTGTTTTTTGTTTTATCGAATTCCATCTGTTATAAATCGTTATTTAATATTGCTTTTATAATTTCTAATTTTTGCTCGTCATCACACGTATCATATCCAAATTCCGCAAATTCCATCTGCGCATAAATATCCATTTTATTTTTAAATTCTATTGCATTCATATTATTATATTTTAATTTATTATATTATCTATTATATTTCGTATTTAATTTATTATTATAAATTCTGAATTTAAATTATCAGATAATAATTTATAATTTATATTATTATTATTTAAATATTTTTTTAATTTATAAAAGTCAGAAGTATATTCGAAAAATATAATTTGATTTTTATTAAATTGATTAAAATTTATATGTTTATTTTCGGAAATAAAATTTTCAGAATCGATTAAATAATTTATTTCGGAATGTTTTTCGATATTATTTAAATGTATTGAATTCATTTTTATAATTATTTTAAATTAATATTATTATTATTTTTTTATTATATATATATTATCTATATTAATTCGTATTTAGTTTAAAGGTGTAATTTTATTTATTAATATAAATTTATTAAATAGTATACCGCATGACATATTGTCATATAAAATACTTTTTATTGTCATAATGTCATTAATCAGATTTTAAAACAAAATACATCTTTATATTATCTACATAATATCGTTTTTAGTTTGTCGCCGGGCAAAAACCATGCCAAACCTACAAAATATGACAAATTGTCAAAACTTTTTGTCAAAATGTCACAAAAAAGGGGGCCCTGGGGCAAAACAAGGTCGTTTCCGTAAAGTGTTGATAACCAGCAAGTTAAGCGCCACACAAATACCCTATGCTTACAACCACTAAATACGAGCAAGTGGTGACACTAGCTACTAATGATACTAAGAGTAACTACCTTATGTCACCTTTATAGTAAATAAACTAGCTTTTGCGTAAAAATTTAGTCTTTTCTGTAAGTATATAGAGTATACACAAACGTAAAAATTATGGCGACAGATATATATTTAGGAAGCATACAACCAGACGCATTTTATGTAGGAACAGATGCAATAAGTGAGATTTATATAGGTGACATACTAGTTTATTCATAAATGGCCATCATATATAAGTACCCTCAAGATACTCTTGCTCTAGGTGATTTCTTAATAGGAACAGATAGAAGCGAAGAAAACGCGATGCGTAGCTTTAAAGTATCTGAGGTTGTTAACACTATTTTAGCTTCACTGAATAACAGCACAGTAACATCGGTAACTGGGGCTAATTCAACATTTATATCATTTACAGGCGGACCCATCACAACGTCGGGTACCCTTACTGCGAGTCTGTCTGCCACCGGCACTCCCTCATCACTCACCTACTTGAGAGGAGATGGGACTTGGGCACTACCAGGTCCCACGCCAACGGATATTACCACAACAACAAGTGGTACTACATTAACAACCGATACAGCGTCTTGGAATTTTACAGGTACAGGTGTTACAGCTAATGTATCTAGTAATGATCAAGTAACTGTTGATATACCAGGTTTAGGTACTTTTGTAGATTCTGTTATAAATGGAATAGGTATTACAACAACAGGAGATGTAACAACAAACCCATCAACTGGTAATGTTACAATAACAAATAGTTTATACCAATTAACAGCTGGTGGTAACACAACACTGTCTAGCACAACAGGTAATATAACAATAAGTACTGTTAAAAATGCAGGTACTGTAATTTCTGTAAATCCATCTATAGGTACAGAGGTAACAGACGCAACAACAAATGCAAAACTTGAAATTGATTTAACAGGCAGTAATAACTACATAAGAACAGATGTTCTTGAAACAGTAACAGAAGATGATATACTTCCTTATAATCAACTAACATCGAGTAATGTTAAAACAAGTAAAGCAGGTAATATAACACAAGACATGCTTTCTGCCATCAAAACATATATTGATAGTGCGGATAAAAATAAAGTAGCTAATGTAGAACCAGTAGGTTATACAACTACAGCTAAGGCCATGCAAATGGTAACAATAACTATTACAGAGTATAACCAAATAGTAACAAAAGATCCTAATACTATATATTTAATTGTAGGTGCAGGTACAGCACACACTGTAACACTTAATAGAATTTTAAATATAACAGATACAGGTACAGGTGGAACTGCAAGCCCATCAAATTATAATGTAAGCACAACAATTAATAGTAATCCAGGCACGTCTATAACCGGTGTTAATGGTACGCCTTATGATTTTGCAACATCATTTACAGCTTTAAACGGGTACAGTATTTCATCAGGCCCTACGTTTTCACCAACAACACCTATAACAGGTACTATAAATGGTAGTGCTACACTTAATCAAACTATAACAGCTAGTATAACACCTCCTGTTAGTAGTTGTCAAATGAGCGTTCAAGTGGTTAATGTAATATCTGGTAATGCAGCAGGTACAGCAACAATCAACCAACCATCTCCACTAACAGCAACAACAGTTTGTGGAGGCACAAGTACGTTTAATGCATCGGCTTCTTTTAACTCATCTGTTGCAAGCGGAAATGTTGGTTGGTCAACAAGTTCAGGTGGTCCTTTTGTAACGCCTGCTAGTTTATCATTTACTAATAATGGACAATCAAATGAACCTATATATGTCGGTGGTAATTTAACTTATATAAATTATAGTGTTGATTTAGTTGTAACTAATAATGTTACTGTAACAGGTACAGGTGCTGGAACACCAACTTATACATTAGGTTTTACAGATGCTACTTCATCTCAGACATCAAGTATTAATCAAGCAGGTGGAACAATAACTAATGCAATAAGTGGTTTAATACAAGGTGCTGGATTTAATTTTAGTTTAAACTCAAATCAACCTAGTATTAACGAAGCTGATTATGCTTGGACAACACCTATAACAGCTACGTTTACTCCATCTAATACAGGAACAATAAGTGGTGCAAACCAAACAATTAATGTTACATTGACAGGGCAAATAACCTATACGCAACCTGCTCAAATAGAATACAGAATATTAAACGCAACTTCTGTAATGAATAATGCTATAACTTCAGGTACTAATTATAGTTTAGTAAATGCAATACAACCACAATTACCAGGTAATCCAAACCCTACTCCTTCAGCTTCAGGTACATTTACTTATATAACACCTTCTTATTTAGCTGATACAGGTTATTATTTTCCTAGTGGTGCACCTACAGTAAGTATGGCACCTATAGGCAGTAATGGTACAATTACATTTAATGTAACTACTGGCCAAGGTGGTACTGGTTCAAGTAGTAGTCCAATACAAGAAAATTTTCCAAATATAACAGGTACCACAACAGTAGCTCCAATAACAGTAACTGTAAAAGTAACTCCTACTTTACAGAGTAATGCTACATATCAAGTAACATTTAGTGGTGGAGGTGCATCTCAAACATTTACTGTATATGGAAACAGTAGTCAACAGTCAACTGGTTTCCAAGTATCATCAAGTAATACAGTTTCTGTTTCATTACAAAGGACAGGTGCTTCTTGGTGTGATAATACTAACAGTTGTGTTGGAGGTCAACTTTATACACCAGCTTGTGGTGCACAATATGAATGTCCAGTTACTACTCCTGAAGGTAGCGGTAGTTGGGGAGCATATTTAAATGGTGCCTTAGTAGTTCCTTATTATGAAACATGGACAGCAGGTAATACAAGTTTAAGTTATAGATCAGCACAATTTGCAGGGATGTCTAACGGACAAACGTGTGAAATAAAAATAAACGAAAATTAAAAAACATGGCAATAATATATAGTTATCCAAATGCAGCAACACCTACAACAAATGATGTTCTTCTTGGAACTAAAATGGATAATGATAAAGAAACAAAAGGTTTTACTATAGCTAGTTTAGCCGCTTTGGTTTCTGTTACATCAGGTACAGGTACAGTTACAAGTGTAGCTACTGCCGACTCAACATTTATAAGTATAACCGGTGGACCTATAACAAGTAGTGGTACTTTAACAGCATCACTTTCTGCAACAGGTACTCCATCTAATACAACATTTTTAAGAGGTGATAATACTTGGTCACCTGCAACAAGCACAGGATCACCTAATATTGCTGTGTTAGACGAAGGTTCGAGTATAACAAGTGCTGTAACTTCTTTAAATTTTACAGGTGGTGGGGTAACCGCAACCGTAGGATCTAGCAATGATGTAACTATAAACATACCTTCAGTAACAGGTGCTGTAACCAGTATTATATCTGGTAATGGTATAAGTGTAGATCAAGCAACAGGTAATGTAACTGTTACAAATACAGGTGTATTATCTCTTGTAGCTGGATCCAATATAACTTTAGCACCAACTAATGGTTTAGGTAATGTAACAATAAATGCAGAAAATAATCCAGGCACAGTACAAAGTGTTTTACCAGGTGATGGTTTAGTTTTAGGATCTGGAACAAATACATCTAACCCTAATATTGGTGTTAGCTATACAGGTTCTAATAACTATATAATAGTAGGATCTTCTGCAGCCACACCTACACAGGATGATTTTATACCATTTAACCAATTAAGCTCTAGTGATGTAAAAACTACTAGACTTTTAGATATACCAGAAACAGCATTACCTCTTGTAAAACAATATATAGATACAGGTGATAGTAATACTGTAAAAAATAATACAGATACATATACAACAACCGCTGTAGTAAATAACGTTGTAACATTAACACAAGCAGAATATACAGCTTTAAGTCCTAAAGATGTAAATACTTTTTATGTAGTAATTGCTAATGCTAGCGCAGGAACAGCTTTTACAGTTACTTTAAATACAACAAACAGTATTACTGGTGGAACAGCGGGTGTAGAATATGTATTATCAGGTGATGTAAATGGTGCAACACAAACTGGTATATCAGGTGAACCTTATTCGTTTACAACTATAGCAACACCTGCAGCTGGTTATTATTTTTCAACTCCAGCTGGTGGTTTAACTGAAACAGGTACAATAGCATCTACAACAAATGTAAATCAAACATTAACAGGTGTTATAGCTGCTGTGCCTACACCAACAGTAACAGCTACACTTTTAGTTGTAACAAACATTCAAGGTGGACCATCTGATGGTTCAGGGTTTACACTTGGTGGTAGTTTAACAGGTGCAACACAAACAGGTACTTCACCTTTAACCGTTAATACTTTTTCAACAACATGCACACCATCTGCTGGGTATACTTTTTCAGCTGGACCTACAATAACAAACGCATCAGGAACAATAAATGGAACACAAACCGTAGTAACAACAATAACAGGTACACTACAATTAACATAGTAAAAAATAAAAAATGGCAATAATATACAGCTATCCTCAAGAAACAAATCCACAAGCTGCCGATCTTTTAATTGGTACTTCTACTGTTACACAGGACGGTAAACAAACTAATGTAACAAGAAGTTATTCAATACAAACCCTAACAGATTATATTAAAACGTTAGGTGGTATAGGTGTTGAGTCAATAACATTTACAGCTCCACTTACAGGTGGTACAATAACAAAAGATGGTACAGTAAGTATTCCACAAGCCGATACATCAACAGATGGTTACTTAAGTTCTACTGATTGGACAACTTTTAATAACAAACTAGGTGGTATATCAGGTACACAATATTCTATACCAATATGGTCTACAACTGCTGCTCTTGGTAATTCATCACTTGCAGAACCAGGTGGTGGCACAACTATAACAGTTGGTAAAATACTTACACCATTAGCTGATGCTACTTATGATTTAGGTGTAACTGGTACAGGTAGATGGAAAGATTTATTTTTATCAGGTACAGCTAGTGCTGTAAATGTAACAAGTACAAATATTACAATAACAGGTACATTATCAGCAAATGGTAGTACTGGTACATCAGGTTATGTATTAAGTTCTCAAGGTGCAGGTGCTGCTCAATGGTTAGATCTTACAAGCGTAGCAGATAAATATGATTTAAACGCAACACAAAGTGTTAATGATGTTAATTTAAATTTAGTATCTACATCAACAGGTGATGACTCTACAGTTAAACTTGTTGCTGGTAACAACATGACTCTAACAAGAGACAATGCTACACAAGTTACTATAGCCGCTGCAACGGCAGGTGTTACTACTGTAAGCTCAGCTAATACTGATACTATAACTGTAGCTAATGGAAGTTCAACTCCAGCTTTAACAGCTGTAACAGGAGTAGTAAGTGGTAGCTCACCTAACTTAGCTACAGGTGCTCAAATACAAACAGCTATTGATAACGCACTTATTGGATCTGTAGAATTTAAAGGTGGATTTAATGCGGGTACAGGTGCAATAGATGGTGGTGGTAATTTAACAACAGGTGGATCAAGAGTTGCAATTGCAGTCGGTGATTTATATGTAGTCACAACAGCTGGTAGTTTTTACGGTAGTGAACCACTTGGTGTTGGTGATCAAGTAATATGTAAAACAGCTGCTGCTATTGGGGCTTCTACCGTTAATGATTGGACAACAGTTGAATCTAATGTAGTGCCAGCAACAGCTGGTGCAACCGATGCTGGTACAACTAAAGGTGTAGCAAGTTTTGATAACCAAATGTTTGCCGCTACAGCTGATGGTTTTGTAACATCAACAACGTTAAACAGTATTACTATAACTGTAGCTGGTGGTGTTTTTGTAGTTGATGGTAATTCTCAAGAAGATATGTATCTTGCTAGAGGTACTACATTTTTTATAAACCAAGACGCTGCTTCAAATATCAATCATCCACTTGTAATAAGTACAACTTCTCCAAGTACAACTGTTTATAATACAGGTGTGGTTTATTTATTAGATAATGCTGTAACAACACAAACTGATTGGACTACTACAGCAACTTTTAATGCAGCATCAACAAGAAGAATAAGAGTAACACTACAACAAGGTTCACCTACATTATACTATACATGTTATGTGCATGGTGCTGGTATGGGTGGTAATATTTTTGCTACAGCCACTGGTACAGGTGTTACAAGTGTTGCAACAGGTGCTGGTTTAACAGGTGGTCCAATAACAGGTACAGGTACAATATCACCTGATTATACAACAGCTAATAATATAGTGCTTGCAGCACCTAACGTTTTAGGCACAGTAGTTAATAATGATAAAATTATAGTAAATGATTCTACTGCAGGAAATGAAGTAAAAGAAGTTACATTATCAACACTTAAAACTTACATTGGTGCAGGTACGGGTACTGTAACCGGTACAGGTACAGCAAACCAATTAGCTAAATGGAGTGGAACAAGTGCAATAGCAGATTCAAGTATTGCAGATACAGGTAGTTTAGTCACTATTAGTAATCCTACAAATGTTACAGGAAAAATAACAGCACAAGCAGATTTAGAACTTGATGCAGATTTAATTGATGTTAATGGAGCTACAGGTACAGCTGGTCAATTGTTATCATCACTTGGTACGGGTAATGGTGTTGATTGGATTAACGCTCCAGTTAGTTATACAAGTTGGGATTTAACTGGAGATTCAGGAACACCTCAAGCTATTAATGATGGTCAAGGAGCAACAATTTCTTCTGCTAATACTGCTATTACAACTTCTGCAGGTGCAACAAGAACACTAACAATAACATCTACAGTTTTTGGAGGTGGTGCTACAATTGGTCACGTACCTGATGCAAGTGGTGGAACAGACACAACTAAATTTTTAAGAGGTGATGGTACTTGGCAAGATGCTGGTGGACTTCCAACTAAAACAGTTGATAATTTTACAGGAAATGGAACATTATATCAGTTTAATTTAGCTGTTTCTCCTTCTAGCACAGCTTACACTGATGTATACATATCAGGTGTTTATCAACAAAAAAATTCATATTCAATATCAGGATCAACTCTTGATTTTGGAGTAAGTAATCCTCCACCTGTAACGCAAACAAATGGAATAGAAGTTGTTTCAACAACTGCATAATAATAGTATAATATGGCATTAACTAAATTATCAACAGATAGCATAGATCTTAGTGGTAACACTACAGCTTTAACTATACCTTCAGGTACAACAGGGCCTAATACAACAGACACAACAGGTACTTGTAATTATCCTACAACAGGAGCGGCTTTATATCAATTAAATAATGATGGTGGAAGCACAAACAATGTACCAGATACATGTGGAAGTTATAATGGTACATCAACAGATATAACGTATGCAGCTGGTAAATATGGAAATGCAGCTCAATTTAATGGATCAACTTCTCTTATAAATTTACCAGATAATTCTATTTTTGATTTAGCAGCATCAACAAGTTTAAGTTTTTGGGTTTATAGAACTAATTCTACCTCTCATATTATAAATAAAGGTAATCCTGAATCTTATGCGTTTTGGTGGGGTACTAATTATTATCTTTCAATATATACATCTGCTGGAGCTACTTCATTAATTACTTCAACAGCAAACACTACTAGTACATGGTATAATTTTGTTATAACTGTTGATTCAGCTGGAACAGGTTATAAACTATATATGGATGCAAATTTAGAAGCATCAGTAACATCAGGAACAATTAATATTAATACTGGAGATGTTCGAATAGGATCATATCCTAATGGTAGTTATGATTTTGGAGGTGCTTTAGATCAAATTAGATGGTTTAATACAACTTTATCACCAACTCAAGTAACAGAATTATATAATGAAACTAATGTTACTAACACAACAGGTAGACCAACTTCTCCATCAGAAGGATTATTAAGAGACAATACTACAACTGGTGCTTTAGAGTTTTATGATGGATCTTTATGGCAAGAAATAACAGGTACATTAGTTCCTGATAATGCGCCATCTAGTAATTTTAATACTGTATTATATACTGGTAATGGTAGTACTCAATCAATTACAGGTGTAGGATTTAAACCAGATTTTGTTTGGCTTAAAAATGAAGCTTCTCAAAACCATTATTTAATGGATTCAGTAAGAGGACCAACTTGTGGTCTATTTAGTGCTGTAACAGATGCTGAATTTTGTAGTTCTAATTATTTAACATCTTTTGATTCTGATGGTTTTACAACAGGTAGTACAAATAATATATCAAGTAATGCTTATGTTTCATGGAATTGGAAAGCTGGGGGATCAGGAAGTGACAATTTTTATATAGATGGTACGGGATATGGAACAGCAAGCGCAGCTAGTCTTGATGGAGGAACTATTACACCTACAGGAGCTAGTATAAATACTGCTACAGGGTTTAGTATAGTTAAATATACAGGTAATGATACTCAAGATGCTACTTATAATACAGGATTAACAGTTACATCTGATTTTGTTATAACTAAATCAACTTCAACAATGTCTTGGTATATTTGGAGTAGTGCACTGCCAAGTGCTACAAATTATTTAAAATTTGATACTTCTGGTCAAAACACAACGTATACTCCTTTATATCCAACTAATCCTGTTAGCGGAGGAGCAGGCGTATTTAAAATAGGTAGCGACCAAGGGGTAAATGAATCTACAAAAAGCTACATTGCTTATCATTTTGCAAACATAATCGGATACCAACAAATCGGAACTTATGATGGAAATGGTTTATCAACTGGTAACATGGTAACAACAGGTTTTGAACCTGCATTTTTAATGGTAAAAGAAATAAGTACTAGTGGTGGATATTGGTATATTGTAGATAATAAAAGAAACACTTCTAATCCAAGAAGTTTAAATCTTTTTCCAAACGATATTGGTGCACAAGCATCTTATGGATCTTTTGATTTTTTACCTACTGGATTTCAACCTGCAAATAATTGGGGTGACACTAACGGGTCTGGTCAAACATATATTTATCTTGCAATTAGTTCTTAAAATATGGCAACAACAAAAGTAATAAATGATCTTATCGATTTAAATCAGACTGGTAATACACAAGCTTTGAAAGGATGTGTAGGTACAACCGCTCAACAACCAACAGGGGTTGAAGGTGCACTTAGAACAAATACTGATTTATCATCAGCTAGTTCTACTAGCGCTATGCAGTTTTATAAATCAACAGGTAATCCTTTCACAAGTGGTTGGGTTACACTAACAAATTATTCACTTCCTCCAAATTATGTTACAAGTGATTTAGCTGTTTATTTATCAGCTAAAGATGGTACATCTACTGCTAACTTTAGCAGTGGTACTAATGCGGCAAACACGCAATGGGTAGATTTATCCGGTAATGGTAATAATGGAACTTTTGCAGTATATAGTGGAAGTAATGCTTTTAGCTATGATACTGCAAGTAAAATAATAACAACTAACAGTACTACTAAATTATCTCATCCTATGCCAAGCGGTTACGGTGCTAATTTTACTGTTGAGTTATGGGTTAAAATGCCAACAGCAGGTATTTATGTTCAAAGTGCCGCTATGTATACTGGTGGTGGATTTATAAATTATATACAAACACCCGGTACAAATGATGATTTGCAATGGGCTAGTTATACTGGAACAACAGATTATTATAACCCAAATGTTGATGTAAGTGTAGGGGTATGGCATCAGATAGTTCAATCATATAGTAGCAATGTAAGATACGGATGGATAGATGGATCTTCGGTAGCAACCTCTACAAGAGGATCTGGAAGAACTGCTGCTGGTGCTAACGCATCAATAGACTATGGAACTTTACCATGGGGATCTAGCTGTAGTCTGGTAGGAGAGTTAGGAATAATAAGAGTTTATACAAGAGCACTAACAGATGATGAAGTATTAAAAAATTATAATGCTGATAAAGCAGATTTTGGATTATAAGTTAAAATTATGGCAAATACAAAAATAACAACACCTGATTTAATAGATCTTCCAGCGGTTAATAATAGTGCTGGGGTAGTACTACCAAAAGGACCCACTAGTGGTCTTGAAGTTCATTATTTAGTTGTAGCTGGAGGTGGAGGTGGGGGAAGTAATTCTAATTCAGGTGGTGGTGGTGCTGGTGGTTATCGTACTTCATATCCTAGTGGCACTACTCTTGCTCCTGCTTTAGGATCACCTATTTCAATTATAGTTGGAACTGGAGGAAATAATACTGCAGGTGCAGGTGGAAGTGGTAGTGGAACTGGGTCTAGTGGAACTGATTCTACTTTTGATAGTATAACATCCACTGGTGGTGGTTATGGTGGATGGGAAAGCAGTAATGGTGCTTCTGGAGGATCTGGAGGAGGTCAAGGTTTTTCAGCATCAGGCACACCTGGAGCAGGAAACGCTGGAGGTTTTACGCCTGCAGAAGGATTTAATGGAGGTACTAAATCAAGCACAAATGCCGGAGGTGGTGGTGGTGCTAGTGAAGATGGAAATACAAATGGTCAATCTACAGGAGGAGATGGTGCAATAAGTACTATTATTACAACTTCAATAGCATCTACTTATAGTGTTGGAGAGGTTGATGGTTCAGATGTTTATTTTGCTGGTGGTGGTGGTGGTGGAGTTTCTAGTGGAAGTTTTAATACTGGAGGTAAAGGTGGAGGTGCAAATGGTGGTAGCGCAACTGGATCTGCAGCAGTAAATGCAACTGCCAACACTGGTGGCGGTGGTGGCGGTGGAGAATACAATGCTAATGCATCAGAAGGTGGTTCAGGTGTTATAATAATAAGGGTTCCAACTGGAATTACAGCTAGTTTTTCAAGTGGTGTAACAGCTAATGGTAGTACTGGAGGAACAATATCACCAGATACCTCTACTGGAGATAATATATGGGTTGTTACTGCAACTACAGACGTAAATCAAGAAGTTACTTTTAGTGGAACAGTTACAGGTGGAAGACCTAGTAGTGCTGTTGATGGCGAATTTAGATATAATACTGATGATAAAAGAGTAGAGTATTACGATGGATCTAATTGGTTTCAACTAAATAGTAGTCCAGCTGTGCCTCAATCAGGGACAACAACTTCTTGTAATTATCCTACAACAGCTACCGCACTATATCAATTTGAAGGTAATGCTAATGATACTTGTGGTGTTTATAATGCTACATCAGTAACAGATGTAACTTATTCTTCAACAGCCCCTGCTCAATTTGGTCAATATGCTCTTGCAGGTTCCAGTCCAGAAATTGTTACAGGTATAACACAAGATTCAAACGTTGCATTTACTTGGTCATTTTGGTTTTATGCAACAACTATTTCAGGTATAGATAACATAATTGCAGCAAGTAACCAAATAAATGTAGGATTAGAATTTAATAAAATATGGTTGTTTACAGGTGGTTCTAACAGAGGAAGTGGAACTTCTGTTTCTTTAAATACGTGGACACATTATGCTGTTACTTTTGATGGTAGTAGTGGATTTGTTACATATTTAAACGGTTCAGTAGCAGAAAATATAACACAAACACCTCCTTCGTTTACATCTGGAGATGTAAAGTTATTATTAAATTTGTATGGTAGTTGGGGACCTTTTCAAGGAAGACTTGATCAATTAAGAATATTTCCTAGTGTATTAACAGCAGCTCAAGTAAATGCTTTATATACAGAAACAGCACCTTAGCCTAAAAAACAAAAAAAACAAGTAACTATATACTTTATAACCAAATGTCAAACAATTAAAACCCAAACCTTATGACACTATATTACCAGACTAGTTCGTGGAGTAGTCAACCACAAGTTTCAGAAAAAACAAAAACCCTTTGGAAACACGTCGCTGAAAAGAAAAATTGGCGAATAACCCAA
>Ga0181408_1000068_pt1 | contig 29482 bp, 24 predicted proteins | sample 31SPOviralmetaG_FD_130137 | JGI IMG/M metagenome (GOLD analysis project Ga0181408, IMG submission 130137) | Marine viral communities from the oligotrophic San Pedro Time Series (SPOT) site, San Pedro Channel, CA, USA - 31 SPOT_SRF_2012-02-16 | ecosystem: Environmental > Aquatic > Marine > Strait...
AGCAATGTTCACAATCACAAATCCACCAATGCAAGAAAAAATTACATGGAAGCCAGAGGAGTACCAAGACGACTTTCTCGACGAGGAATTAGCGAGAGAGTCTGCGAGGAATATGGCATCACCACTGACGGAGAACTCCTATGCTTCCATTATCGAGATGGCACTGGACATCTTATTGGAATAAAAACTAAATCCAAAGACAAACAATTTCGATATGAAGGAGAATCGGATGGCCGGTTCTTTGGTCAACACCTATTCCGACATGCAGGCAAGAGAGTTGTCATTACGGAGGGTGAGATTGATGCTGCTACGTGCAGAGAGGCGCTCCCGACGTGGGAGATGGTATCCCTGCCATATGGCGCAGCGTCAGCAAAGAAATCAATTCAAAAAAATTATGAATGGTTGGAGAACTGGGATGAAATATGCCTGTTCTTCGACAATGACGATGCAGGCCGTCAGGCAACGCAGGAGGCAGCTGCAGTGCTGCCACCCGGCAAGGTCACGATTGCTGACCTCAAGGGCTACAAGGACGCCTCTGAGGCGGCACAAGACAGCAATCTTGAGGCGGTTCGAGAGGCTATTTGGAATGCTAAGCCGTACAGACCTGACGGAATTGTCGATGGAAAGTCTTTACTTTCACTTGTAATTGAACCACAACAAGATTACATTCATGAATATCCCTACAGTGGATTACAAGAGAAGCTACACGGGATCAGGCGAGGAGAGCTTGTCACGATTACTAGCGGCTCTGGTCAAGGAAAGTCATCCGTCTGCCGTGAACTTGCAACTTACCTCCTCTCTAAAGGGGAGCGAGTTGGGTACGTGGCACTTGAGGAGTCAAACAGAAGGACAGCACTAGGACTCATGTCCTCTGCTAGCGGTAAACAATTTCACATAGGAACCCATGAACGATCTGATCTCACCGAAGCATATCAAAACACTCTTGCTAACTGGAATCTCTTTCTTTTCGATGGCTTTGGTAGCTTCGATCCTGACAACATACTCAGCAAGATTAGATACCTTGCTGCTGGACTCGACTGCCGGGTTGTATTTCTAGATCACCTATCCATTCTGCTTAGTGGTCTTGATGGAGACGAACGCAAAATGATAGATAACACCATGACTAAGCTCAGATCATTGTGCGAGGAGACTGGTATTTCTATGTTTTTGGTATCACATTTACGAAGACCACAAGGGGATAAAGGACACGAAGATGGAGCAAAAGTATCACTTGGACAGCTGCGAGGAAGCCACTCAATTAGTCAACTTTCTGACGCAGTTATTGGACTCGAACGAGATCAACAGAGTGGACCTGAACACGCTGATACAACAGTGCGAATCCTTAAAAATCGCTACTCAGGCGAAACTGGTATCGCGTGTGTATTGAATTACGACAAAGAAAAGTGCAAGTTTAATGAAACAAAAACTTTCGACGCATCCACAGATTTTTGAATCACCGCATCAACAAGCGATGTTGACGCGACAATTAATTTCTAATTTTCGTGGATCAAAATTACGAAAACCAAATCCACCTACCGCTGAAATGGTAGAGAAAGCACAATTTATCGATAAAACTTACATCTGGAAACATGCTGGTGTTCGACCTGGAGACGAACGGTCTTCTCAATGATGTTACCCGCATCCACTGTCTTGTTATCTACGATAGTGAGACTGACCAAACAATGGTTTACAACGACGAAGGTTCTGAAGAACCCATTGTTCGTGGGATTCAAAACCTTGAGACTGCAGACGTCATTGTCGGACATAACGTCATCGGCTATGACATCCCAGTTATCAAAAAAATTCATCCTTGGTTTACACCAACCGCCTTGGTCATTGACACCTTACTTTTGTCACGGTTATATCACCCGGACATGATGTCGATTGATAAAAGAAGGAATGTTAAACACATGCCTGGTCAACTTTATGCAAGACATAGTCTTGAATCATGGGGTTACAGACTAAGTGAATACAAAGGAGAATTTGGTAAAACTGCTGACTGGAAAGAATGGTCAGAAGAAATGCAGGACTACTGCAAACAAGACGTCAACGTTACTAAACAATTATGCGACCACTTCCACCCCTACCTGAGTGGGTTGCGTTAGAGCACAAGGTTGCTCAATTACTTACAGAGCAAGAACAACATGGATGGTATTTCGATGAGCAATCTGCATGGAAACTTGCATCGTCTCTCACACAAGAACTTCAAGATCTTGAAAAAATACTTCGGCAACGCCACCCTGACGTCGCAGGAAGTGAATTCACTCCAAAGCGAGATAACAAGACTAGCGGCTACATCAAAGGAGCAGCCTTCACACGACTCAAAGAACTAAACCCCACATCACGGGATCATATTTCATGGATATTGCAGCAATACTATGGCTGGAAGCCGACGAAGTTGACAGCTACTGGGAAGCCTATCGTAGACGAAGTTATTCTGACCGAGATTGGATCAGAAATTTCTATGATGTTTGCGAGATGCTTGACGGTAACGAAAATGCTTGGGATGCTCTCGAACGGCGTGAACGCATGGCTGAAGCTAGTTACGAAACATAATCGCATACATCACCATTGTTCTATAGCAACATCCACACATCGATGCGCCCACAGACGTCCAAATTTGTCGCAAACCCCGAGTGATAATGAATTTAGAAAGTTATTCCAAGCATCCCCTGGTCAAGTTATGGTGGGTGCCGATCTTAGTTCTATCGAGCTTAGGATGCTCGCCCACTACCTCGGAAAGCATAGTTCCGAGTTTGGAGATACCCTCCTCAATGGAGACATCCATCAAGTCAACGCTGATCGAGTTGGAGTCAGTAGAAGAGCAATTAAAACAATTACCTATGCCTGGTGCTACGGTGCTGGAGATGAAAAAATAGGTCATAGTTTTGACCCACAACTATCATCAGCCCAAGCTAAAAAGAAAGGGAAGGAAATCAGAGCAGCATTTGTAAAAGCAATTCCTGGTATGCCTCAACTGTTAGCTGATATTGCTGCTGCTGCTCAACGTGGATACGTGAAAGCAATCGACGGTAGGAAGATCATCCTAGAAAGCCCTCACAAGGCATTGAACTACGTTCTGCAGTCATCTGCCGGTGTGATTTCGCGCAGGTGGATGCTAATTAACCAAGAGACAATACAAGAAACTAATCTTTGTTGTTCTCAACTAGCCTACATTCATGACGAATTACAATTCGAGTGCGAGCCAAAACACTCAAAAGATTTGGCAACATCCCTGGTATATAGCGCTGCAGCGGCTGGCGAATACTACAACATGCGACTCCCAATCGCAGCAGAAGCAAAAATCGGAAACAACTGGGCAGAGGTACACTGAATGAAGTTATTGGTAGACGCAGACTTCATTGTCTATAAGTCTTGCGCTGCCGCTGAAACAGAAATTGACTGGGGTGATGATGTTATCCTAGTAACCAGTAAATTTAGCGATGCGTACAAAAATGTTCAAAAAGAACTATATAGGATAAAGAACCAGTTTATGTGGGACACACCTGAACTGATGTTATTTTTCAGTGACTCAAAAAATTTCAGGAAGAAAATTTACCCTGATTACAAGGGACATCGAAACAGGAAAAAGCCCTGTGGATATAGACGAGTTATTGAAAACCTAAAAGATGAATATGACGTTGTCAGACTACCAGAACTAGAAGCAGATGATGCCATGGGTATTTATGCAACAGCTAACCCTGGAAACATTATTGTTAGTCCTGATAAAGACATGCGTCAGATACCTGGACGTTTGTACAACTTAGATGAAACGTTCACAATCACGCCTCAAGACGGTGCTAGATGGCATCTTATTCAAACGCTAGCTGGTGACCAAACAGATGGTTACAGTGGTGTTCCTGGAATAGGTGTTAAAAAAGCTGTGGCATTGTTTGAAGACAAGGGCTACAGCTGGGAAACTGTCGTTGAAGCATTTAAGAGTAAGGATCTTACAGAAGAGGATGCCTTATTGAATGCAAGGCTTGCTCGAATCCTTACTAATAATGATTATGACACTTCCAATAAACGAATCATCCATTGGACCCCCACCTCCAGTTATCGAATTGACACTGGAACAGCAGTTCAAACTTAGAAAGATTGATGATTACCTAGCAATGGCTAGTAAAGAGGACATCGTTACTGTCTTTGTAGCATTACAAAGGCAGAACTTTGCCCTTTCAAATACTGTTACTAACTTAGTAAAAAAATGGCCAATTCACCCATTCACTACACCAGAGGAGACATCGAAGTCTGGGGTTTCATCAGAGACCAAGGACTAAACTATTTTAGAGGCAATGCTATTAAATATATTTGCCGAGCCGGTTTCAAAAGTCCTCACACAGAGGTTGAGGACATTAAAAAAGCTATCCACTATCTTGAAAATGAGCTACACCACGCATTGCACCAAAGCGAGTTTGAGCGATCAAGCACAGGAGTTTCGTTCCGCCTACGGAATGCAGAACTCATGGGACAACCGGACTATGCAACGGGATTTGATCGTTGAAGAGTTCCAAGAATTTATACAATCAATGCGTGAAGGATATGAACAGGAAATAAAAGAACTTGCAGATCTTGTTTATGTCTGTTTTCAATACGCAGAAAATATGGAATGGGATCTGGAAATAGCATTAGATCGTGTCCATAAATCAAACATGTCCAAGCTTGGTTTGGACGGTAAACCTATCCGCCGTAAAGACGGCAAAGTCCTTAAAGGACCAAACTATCAACCACCTGTATTAAACGATCTAGTCAATGCCTGAACTTATCTCTAGAACTGGCCGGGTTCAATCCTGGATGGACGACCCAGAAGGACGTCTCCCCGTGTCGTGCACGGTATTTGTTGTTGAAAATGAAATGGAAGGACCAAATGGAATCGAAGCGAGCTGGAGATTTGCTAGTCATGCTCTACGCAATGGAGCGGGATGCGCAATCCATCTATCAAGGCTTGACCCCCGAGGCTACGAGAGAACATCAGGGGTTGTGGCGTCTGGTCCAGTATCATTTGGGCGCATCTATTCAGGCCTTAACGAAACTCTCAGGCGAGGAGGTAAGTACAAGAATGGGGCGATAGTCCTTCATCTTGATGCTTCTCATCCTGACATTGAAGAATTTATTGAGGCTCCTCGTGACTATCTTCCGTGGGTCAAACGGTGTGTCAACATCTCACCAATGTGGTGGGATGGTATGCATGACACAACAAAACAAAAACTACTCCGTGGTATTGCTGCGGGAGACATCTGGTTAAACAAAGTAAAATACGATGACTATGGAAATCGAATTAGGGGAAATGTCTGCCTTGAAGTATACCTGCCCTCACGCGGAACATGCTTGTTGCAACATGTCAACCTCTCTGCCTGTGAATTCAACACAATCCCTGAAGCTTTTGTTCAAGGTATGCAGGAACTGTGTCAACTCCACACTAATACTGGTGTCGGCGATACAGGCGAATACCTCACACCCGAAACAGACAGACAAGTTGGTCTTGGAATGCTCGGACTGGCAAACCTTCTTCGAAGGGTTGGAGTTTCCTATTCCCAGTTTGGAGACGCCCTAGAACAATATAATAATGGAGAAAAGAAAGTATCCCCCGCATATGAGCTTGCTTCACAGCTCGCTAAAGGCATCCAGCAGGCTGCCAAAATTGCAAGGGATAACAACATGGACAGAGCCTTTGCAATCGCCCCTACAGCGTCTTGCAGCTACCGCTCAAAGGGTCTTGATGGCTTTACTTGTACTCCTGAGATCGCTCCACCTATTTCTCGTACTGTTGATCGAGACAGTGGGACATTTGGAGTGCAAACTTACAGCTACGGTGACGTAGAAATTGCATCTGAAGTCGGCTGGGATGCGTACAAAAAAGTAGCCGATAATATTATGATATTGCTAGAAAAGACTGGACTTCTTCATGGGTATAGCTTCAACAGTTGGAGCGACGTCGTCACATATGACGAGACCTTTATCGAAGAGTGGCTTAAATCGCCCCAGACTTCCCTCTACTACTCACTCCAAGTAATGGGTGATGTACAAGATAAGTCAAGTGCGTTCGCTGCTTTAAGTGAAGAAGAAGTTGATGATTATCTTGCAAACCTATTCATGGAGTCACCTATTGAACCTCAATGTGATTGCCAAGAATGAACCCTTATCAAAAACTAATTAGCCGGAAACGGAAATGGACACCTGTTAAACCAACAGCAGGTAAATGTAAAGAAGGTGCAGAGGAAGCAATCCTCCGTGCCTTAGCACTCCGCCACATGGAACTACCCGTAGGAGATTTTATTACCGATGCTCTGTCATCTGAAGTACCGCCACTCGCCAGAGAGATACTACACAGTAACGTTATCGATGAAGAAAACCACGACCTGGCACTTGGTTACGTTTCCGAGTCTTACGGCGTCGATGAACAAGCTGAGAAAGAAGCGATCAGAATCAGAGATGCGTGGATTGCGCATCCTGATCACACGATCACCAAAGCAATGGTTGCCGAGCGTGCAGTTTTCTTTGTTCTACTACCATTCTTTCGCCGTAATGGTAACGACGGTATGCGAACAGTATCAGCGGACATAAGTAGAGATGAACAAATTCACGTTGCTACCAATAGTATTGTTCATCGGGAGTTGGGGCTTGATATCTCTCCTAGTCTTGATAAACTCCGCAAGGCAACTATCCATTGGGTGATGCAACCCTTGGGTAAGAATGCCTCAAAACATTTGGACCAAAAATTTTGGCTAGATGCATCGGACAACCTGATGTATCAAGGCAAAGCACCCGAACTTAGCGACACAAAAGCAGGACGTATGCCTGCATTCTTTGAACACAGTAATGTAAACCTCCCGCAGTACGCTTAATGAAATGGTTTATTGCTTCCTTGATTGGCATTCTTTGTTTTATACAGGCATACCATATTCATTGGCATAAGCACTGTCCTAAATGTGAAATTTGTGAGTATTAATGACTACTTCTATCAACATGCTTGAAGTCTTCGGTATGGAAGCTAGAGCTGTACTAACTGAAATGGAAGAGATGTTTCCACCACCATCTCCGCTTCCTAATGATTCTATTAATGAAATTATGTACCGCTCTGGTCAACGTTCTGTTGTTGAGTGGTTAACCAACCGACTGGAAAACGATGGCTAAACAGTGGAAAGACCTATCAAAGAAACAACAGAAAAAATTTGGTGATAACAAGAAGGCTTTTAAGAAAGCCAAAAAACAAGTAAAAAAATCTGGTGGCAATGCAGGTAGTGTCCTCCAGATTAAGAAAGCACACCAAGCACCGGCACCTACTCCAGCACCTACTCCAGCACCTACTCCAGCACCTACTCCAGCACCTACTCCAGCACCATCTTTTAAGAAAGCTGTTAAAGAACTTGGTAAAGATGGTAAGATCAGTAAAAAAGATTTTAAAGAACTTGTTGAGGATTATGGTGAAAAGAAAGTAACTAATAAACTGGAGAAGGTAGCCGACAAAACTGATATTAAAATCGGTGCTAAACCATCAAAGGTATTGGCGATATCTAAACCTGCCGATAAGAAATCAACTAAGGAACCAGAAAAAGTTTCACAAAGTTTTAAAGCTATTCAAACTGGTGATATCAATGCTCTAAGAGCTTCAGTTGGATTACCTCCGTTAAGCGAAGAAGAGCTTCAAAAGGAAAGCGATAGGATTGCACAAGACAAAGCTTATGGAGAGCACCTCGGATCACTAGGTAAAGAAGAGCGTGAAAAGCGTGTTAAGGATGCTGGCGGTTACAATAATTACCGCGAGCTGTTTGATAAAGGAGAACACGAATCTAAGAAAACTTCTTTTAAAGAAGCTGTCAAAGACCTAGGTACTGACGGCAAGATCAGTAAAAAAGATTTTAAAGAACTTGTAGATACTTACGGGGAAGAAAAGGTTGCCGATAAGCTTGAAAAGATAGCTGACAAGAAAGATATTAAAATTGGAAAGAAGCCTTCTAAATCACTAGGTATTCAAGATACAAAAACCGAAACCAAGGCAGCTAAAACTGAACCGACTGTTACTGAACCGACTGTTACTGAACCGACTGTTACTGACGATAAACCTTCTTTTAAAAAAGCTGTCAAAGACCTAGGTGCTGACGGTAAAATCAACAACAACGATTACAAGGAACTTGTAGATACTTATGGTGAAGAAAAGGTTACCGATAAGCTTGAAAAGATAGCTGATAAAAAAGACATAAAGATAGGCAATAAACCTTCTAAGTCTTTGGGTATTGACAATCAACCAGCTAAGACTGAACCAGCTAAGACTAAAGAAACTGAAACTGAAGATAAACCATCTTTTAGAAAAGCTGTCAATGAGTTAGGTGCTGACGGTAAGATTAACAACAAGGATTACAAAGAACTTGTTGAAACTTATGGGGAAGAAAAAGTTGAAAAGAAACTTGAGAAGGTAGCTGATAAAAAGGATATCAAGATAGGCAACAAACCCTCTGAATCTTTAGGCATTGAGCCAGAGATTGATATCTATAAAGATAAGGGTTTAAATATTAATGAGCCGGATCAAGCAGACCCAGCGCCAAAAGTAACAAAAACTAACCCTAAATCTTTCCAAAAAACACTTGATGAATACTACGAAAAGGGGCTAGAAAAATATGAAGGTCGGATGCAAACATTTGCTGAAGATTTTAACAAAGGTTACGACAGACATAAAGGTAAGAAGGATGAATCAGGTAGAAATAAAATACAACGTGAATACAAAGATAAGCGCACTGCAGATGCTACTGCATACGATAACGATAAATCTCAATTCCATAAAGATAAACTTAACTCTTTGTATGCACAACGGCGTGACTTGTTAGATGACAAAGGTATGGTCAAGCGTCCATCGCTTGATGTATCTACTACACCTAACCCTTATGAAGGTGCTATCAGTGAAATTAAACAGGCACTTGGTATTCAGAAACCAAACTCTAACTATCTAAAAGATCAAGTTAAGAGTTCATTGACATTGAAAATTGATAAACCTAGTTTTGATTTAAACATTAGAGGAGCCGAAAGTAATGCTCCAAAATTTACAACTAAACAATTTAATAGATTAGATCGTAATTACAAACCTAGAACATGACAGCAAAGCATAGGTATGACTCACTAAGCGGTGAACGTAACCAGTTCTTGCAAACTGCTATCGATGCTTCAAAGCTAACTCTTCCATATCTTGTCAAACAGGACGAGGAGAGTGGATCACATAAGACGTTGTTGACACCGTATCAAAGTGTCGGAGCGAAAGGAGTTGTCACACTCGCATCTAAATTGATGCTGGCTTTACTTCCACCACAAACAAGTTTCTTCAAGCTACAACTTGACGAGGCAGTGTTTGCTCAAGGTGAAGTAAACCCACAGATTCGTTCAGAACTTGATCTTTCGTTTGCCAAGATTGAACGTACCATCTTAGAATCTATTGCAGCTTCTGATGATCGTGTCGTTGTACATCAGGCACTAAAACATCTTGTTGTTTCTGGTAATGCTTTGATTTATATGGCTAAGGATAAACTTAAGTTATATCCTCTTAGTCGATATGTAGTTAATAGAGACGGTCTCGGCAACGTGATAGAGATAGTCACTAGAGAAAGTATTGACAAATCTATTCTTCAAGAAATGATGCCTGATCTTAAAGAAGAGAAGGTAGCAGATAGTGAGGACAATTATTCAAGCCTTGGTAAATCAAACCAATGTGATATTTACACTCACATCAAACGAGAGAATAATAGATTTGTTTGGCATCAAGAAGTTTATGGTAAAAAAATTCCTAAGTCATTTGGTAAGGCTCCAGTAGATCTTACTCCTTGGCTGCCACTTAGGTTTAATACAGTTGACAATGAAGCTTATGGCCGTGGTCGAGTAGAAGAGTTCCTTGGTGATCTTGAGTCACTTGATGCACTCTCTCAGGCCATCATAGAAGGCTCTGCAGCAGCCGCTAAGGTTGTCTTTACCGTATCACCCTCAAGCACAACTAAACCAGCCACGCTGGCGAAGGCAGGCAACGGAGCAATCGTCCAGGGGCGACCAGATGATATCGGTGTTGTACAGGTTGGAAAGACAGCAGACTTTGCTACTGCTTACAACATGGTGCAGCAGCTAGAAAGACGTTTGGCAGAAGCATTCCTTATCCTTAACGTGCGCAACAGCGAGCGAACAACTGCAGAAGAAGTTCGTATGACACAGATGGAACTAGAGCAACAACTCGGTGGATTATTTAGTCTGCTTACTGTTGATTTCCTTGTTCCTTATCTCAACCGCAAACTTAGTCAGGCACAAAAAACAGGTGATATTCCAAAGATCCCTAAGCAGTTTGTGAAGCCAACTATTGTTGCTGGTATTAATGCATTAGGTCGTGGTCAAGACAGAGAAAGTCTTGCTATGTTTATGCAGACCATTGCACAGACAATGGGTCCACAAGCTATCGGACAGTATATCAATCCTGAAGAAGTGATCAAACGTCTTGCTGCATCACAAGGTATTGATGTACTCAACCTTGTTAAGACTATGCAAGAAGTGCAAGGCGAGCAACAACAGATGATGCAACAAGAGCAAGAACTAGCGATGGCTAATCAGGCCAGTAAGTTTGCACAAATTGATCAACAAGCTGAGGCACAACAGGCAGCAGCTGACACACCAACTTAATTCTACCCATGGCAGAAACACTAATTGTAAATGGAGCAGAGGCTCCTACTGAAGGCCTTTCAAGTGAAGAGCAGGAGTCATATGAAATTGGAGAGGAACTCCAACAACAACAGGAAAACCTTCTAGCTGGTAAATACACAGATGCTGCTCAACTAGAGCAGGCTTATCTAGAGCTTCAGCAAAAGCTAGGTGAACGTGATAAGGTTGGGGAAGAAGAACAAGAGCAGGAATATGTTGAGACTGAGGAAGAGTCTGATGAAGTAACAGAGACTGTAGGCCTTTCTCAGGAAGACGTGAATGCATTGCAAGAGCTGGCTGGAGGTAAAGAGCAGTACAACGCTATGACCCAGTGGGCTTCTGACAATCTCAGTCAAGATCAGATTGAACTCTTTGATACGGTCATTGATGCTGGTGATCCTGCAGCATGTTTCTTTGCTGTTCAGTCACTTATGAATCAATACAGCGAAGCATTTGGAAATGACGGAGAATTGCTTACTGGCAGTGAACCACCAAATACTTCCGACAGATTCCGAAGTCAAGCAGAATTAGTTTCTGCAATGAACGATTCTCGTTACGACAACGACCCTGCATATCGTGAAGATGTGCTTAACAAACTTGCTAACTCTGATCTCGAATTTTAATGAACGACACCCAAATCTGGCCTACTGAACCACCCATGACCTTCGACGAAAAGTACACCGTGCCACATAACGAACGAGCTGAAACATTGAATGGACGCCTGGCAATGCTAGGTGTCATCGCTGCTATCGGAGCATATGCAGTTACAGGACAACTTATCCCAGGAGTATTTTAATGGCTTACACAAAAAAAGTAGTAAAGAAAAAACATGGTGGGAGTGGCAACAGTGGTATGAACCCTGCCAACCTTTTGATTGGTGGTATTGCTGGTGCATTCCTCCAGGGATTCAATGGTAACTCTGGTACAACGACAAAGAAAATTATCAAGAAAAAGTAACCATGCCATACGGACCAGGAACATACGGAACAAAAAAAGGCAGGCCACCTAAGAAAAAAGGAGGCAAAAAATAATGGCTAAACCCGGACTCTATGCAAACATCCACGCCAAACGAAAGCGTATCGAAGCAGGCAGTGGTGAAACAATGAGGAAGGCTGGCAGTAGGGGAGCACCTACTGCAGCTAACTTCAAGCGGTCTGCACGGACTGCAAAGAAAAAGTAAACAACACAGCCCGGTAGTGAGGAGCAACTATCCGGGCTAAAAATTTTTGCTCCATACAACAAACTCTTATTTTATATGCGTACTCTTATTGCAACCGTCGGTGTCCTCCTGGGTCTTTCGACTCCCGCTCTTGCTGGAACCTATCTAAACGTAGAAGCCAATAGTGGCTACACAGGTTCAGATTATCAATCTACTGTTATCGACAATCATGTTGGATATGAAGGTGACAACTGGTATATTCAAGGTGGTCCTAGTATCGTAATGGAAGATGCTGGTGATAGCGATCTGGAACTGTCAGGTAAAGCAGGAGGTTCCTTGAGTCTTTCAGAGAAGGTTTCTCTCTATGGAGAGGTGTCCTTCATGACTGGTGACGATGAAAATAGCTATGGAACTAAAGCCGGAATGAAGTTTAACTTCTGAGTTATATAGCCCTCCACTGGATGTGAGCCTTGGGAGGGCTTCATTAAAGTGCTCAAATACATACCCTTTGTAACTACAAATCACTCGCACTTTTAATGACTACTGTAATTCAACAACAGAGGTCAACCTGGGACGATTTTTGTTCTTGGGTTACCTCTACTAATAATCGCCTTTATGTTGGTTGGTTTGGAACACTGATGATTCCGTGTCTCCTTGCTGCCACAACTTGCTTCATTATTGCGTTCATCGCAGCCCCACCTGTTGACATTGATGGAATCAGAGAACCAGTATCTGGCAGCCTTGCCTACGGAAATAACATCATCTCAGGAGCAGTCGTCCCGAGCAGCAATGCAATCGGACTACATCTCTACCCAATTTGGGAAGCTGGTTCACTTGACGAATGGCTCTACAACGGCGGACCGTACCAGCTTGTCGTCTTCCACTTCCTCATTGGTGTCTTTGCTTACATGGGACGAGAATGGGAACTTAGCTATCGACTAGGGATGCGTCCCTGGATCTTTGTAGCGTACTCAGCACCTGTTGCTGCAGCTACAGCAGTGTTCCTTGTATATCCATTTGGTCAAGGTTCATTTTCTGATGGTATGCCTTTAGGTATTAGTGGAACATTTAACTTTATGTTGGTCTTCCAAGCGGAGCACAATATCCTCATGCACCCTTTCCATATGCTTGGTGTTGCTGGTGTATTTGGTGGCGCTCTTTTCTCGGCTATGCATGGAAGCCTCGTCACATCCTCGCTTATTAGGGAAACTACCGAGAAGGAATCCCAAAATTATGGATACAAGTTTGGTCAAGAGGAAGAGACCTACAACATCGTTGCAGCTCACGGATACTTTGGCCGTTTGATTTTTCAATATGCGTCCTTCAACAATAGCCGCAGCCTGCATTTCTTTCTTGCTGCTTGGCCCGTGGTTGGCATTTGGTTTACATCACTCGGTGTATCCACAATGGCTTTCAACCTTAATGGTCTCAACTTTAACCAGTCGATCATTGACTCTGAATCTAGAGTCATCAATACCTGGGGCGATATCCTCAATCGTGCAGACCTTGGAATAGAGGTTATGCATGAAAGGAACGCTCATAACTTTCCGCTAGATCTAGCTGCACATACAGCTCCATCTATCGGCTAATTCTTCGTACGTTCATCCATGTATCAAATAACATTATCTAGTGATGCCTGTGTCGTGATTCGTGATGCACTCCGTCAGTACCTAAAAACTTGGCCTGGTGGAGATCCTGAAGTACAGGAAGCCATCATGTTTCTCGAAGTAGAATTTACCAAGATAGTGCTTGAATCTTATATGGACGCATAATAGCTAACCATGGAACGGGGGTTAGTGAACGGAGATTCACTATGACCAACATTCAAAAGCAGTACATTATCAACCAGTACAACAAACTGCTCCGCGAGCAAAAGGAGATCAACCTTGTGTATCGTGGAACTGCTTACAGCAAGTCTGTTCTAAAGTAATCGGATCATAGCCGACAGGGAGGTGCAAGTCCTCCCTTACTTATTTGGCACCGAGCCCGTACGCGGATACCTTGGCTGCCGTCTAGACGGTGGGAAAGACCACAATTTCAAAGCTTTGAAAGATTGCATATACATTCTTTTATTTAACAATGGCACAATTTAATTCAAACAGTGAAGTAGCCGCCCCTAGGGTAAGGCCTGGTTCACTTAATAACGGCACGGACTCTCGTGCTCTATATCTCAAACTATTTAGTGGTGAGATGTTCAAAGGTTTCCAGCACAATACTATTGCTCGGGATCTGATTATGAAGCGTACTCTTACTAAGGGTCGCTCACTCCAGTTTATCTACACTGGCCGCACGAAGGCTGAATACCATACTCCTGGACAGCCCATCCTTGGTAATGACCAGGGTGCTCCTCCAGTGGCAGAGAAGACCATCACGATTGATGATCTGCTCATCTCCAGTGCATTCCTGTATGACCTTGATGAGACCCTGGCTCACTATGACCTGCGGTCTGAAATCTCCCGTAAGATTGGTTATGCACTTGCACAGAAGTATGACCGTTTGGTTTTCCGTGCTGTCACCCGTGGTGCTCGTGCTAAGTCACCTGTCCAGATGACTAACTACATTGAGCCAGGTGGAACTCAGATTCGTGTGGGTACTACTACCACTGCAGACGAAGCATATGATGCAGGCAAACTTGTTACTGCATTCTTCGATGCTGCTGCTGCACTTGATGAGAAAGGTGTGAGCCAAGATGGCCGTGTTGCTGTACTGAACCCACGTCAGTATTACGCACTGGTTCGTGAGACTGGTTCTAATGCTTTGATCAACCGCGACGAAACTGGATCTGCACTGCAGTCCGGTGAAGGTGTGGTGTCGATTGCTGGCATCAAAATCTACAAGTCCATGAACATTCCGTTCTTCGGCAACTATGGTACTAAGTATGGTACTGCTGGTGCTACCAATCCTGGCATCACTTCTCCTACAAACGTTGGTGACTTCGTCTCTGAAGTCATGGAGGATGCTGAGAGCACTGACTCTGGAACCAACAATGATTATGGTGAAGGCGGTGATGGTGCTACCGGCGACTTCAAGAACTCCTGTGGTCTGATCTTCCAACGTGAAGCTGCAGGTTGTGTTGAAGCTATCGGTCCTCAAGTACAGACCACCAGTGGTGATGTCTCCGTGGTTTACCAGGGTGATGTAATCCTTGGCCGTCTGGCTATGGGTGCTGACTACCTGAACCCTGCTGCAGCTGTTGAGCTGTACTCTGGTACAGCAACTGCTCCTGCACAGTTCGGTACTGTCCAAACAGCCTCCAACAACGCTGGTTACGGCGGCTGATTTTTTTTATATATGGGGCTCTTCGGAGTCCCTTTTTTTTATCTATTCATACTATGGCAGTCTTTCCTACTGAATACACAGAAGACCAAAAAGCAGCGGTGAATGAGATGCTTATGTCTATTGGACAAGCACCACTCACTACTTTAGAAAACACTAACCCGGACGTTACACTGGCCTTTAACACCCTGCTGAATGTGTCTAAAGAGATTCAGTCAGAAGGTTGGACATTTAACATGGAGTACGATAAGAAAGTAGATCGTGACTCAGTAACAAACAAGATCGATTATAGGACCAATGCATTGCAGATGGACCTTACAGATAATGTAGAAAACACATCTCAAGATGCTGTTGTCAGAGCTGATGCTGATGGTGTTTTACGTATGTACAATAGAGCCAAAACATCTGATCATTTTATTTGGGACTATAACCCACGTTTTGATATCAAATATTTCTTTGACTTTGACGAGTTGCCTAGACCTATTTTGAACTACGTTATTGCTAGGGCGTCTACTATTTTTGCTTCACGCATTGTAGGTGATATGAATCAATTCCAACTGCTTAGTACAAAGGAAGCTAATGCTCGTGCACAGGCTATGGAATATGAATGCAATCAAGGTGACCATTCATTCTTTGGAACCTCTACTGTACGTTATCAACCATACAAACCATATAATGCAATCCTTCGCTCATGAACATTACACAACAAGTACCTAATTTCTTAGGTGGTATTTCTACAAAGCCTGATGATCAAAAGGAACTTGGTGAGGTTCGTGAAATTATCAATGGCTATCCAGACCCTACTTATGGTTTGGTTAAAAGACCTGGATTTAATTATGTTACTGAGTTAGGAACTGATACTGACTACAGTGGTGCTCATTGGTTTTACTATCGATATAGTGCCAGTGAGACATACATCGGTGCTATTAAGAATGGCACTATTACAGTCTGGAGAACTTCTACTGGCAACCAAGTCTTCCAGGCTACTAATCAACCTTATTTAAATAGCAGTGGCTACAATGATTTCTATGTTCTACCACGCCAAAGCCAACTTGTTATTGTCAATAAGACGACAACTGTATCCACATCTGGTACTACTTCAGGAACTTTTGACGCTGCACATGTTGCTGATAGTGTTGCCAGTTTACCTGCTGCCAATACTGTGCCAGGTGAATACTGGAAGGTAGCAAATACAAGTGCTCTTGAAGATGACTATTGGGTTGTATCCAATACTACGTCTGGGGTTTCGACTTGGGTTGAAGCAGCTAAACCAAACATTACAGCTGGATTAGATGCAGCCTCTATGCCACATGTTCTTACTAGAACAAGTGAAAATAACTTTACTTTTACGCAGGCTGTTTATTCGACTCGTGCAGTTGGTGATCTGGCTACTAATCCTGATCCATCATTTGTTGGGAAAAAAATTAACTTCGCTTTTTATCATAATAATCGTCTTGGATTTCTATCTGAAGACAATGTCATTCTAAGCCAGCCTAACCAATTCTTTAACTTCTATGTGAACTCTGCTGTTGTGCAGAGCGATGCTGATCCTGTAGACCTCAACTGCTCAAGCCTCAAGCCAGTCAACCTGACGGCTGCTAAGCCTGTCACACAAGGCGTTGTGCTGTTCAGCCAGCAGTCCCAGTTCATTCTGTTCTCAGACACTGGTGTGTTGACGCCTGCTGCAGCTACCATCAATTTGATTTCTGACTTTGAGATGGATGATGTTATCCCTCCTGTAGAGATGGGTACGTCATTTGTCTTTGTCAATAAGACATCTGCTTATGTACGTGTGCTTACGATGGAAACACAAGGGCTAGGAAATAACCCTTTGTTTATTGACATCGGAAAGAATGTTACGCAGTACATTCCAAACACTGTGTCAAAGATGTTCTCTGATCCGCAGAACTCATATATCGGTATGTATGACCAGGCTTCAAACAAAGCCTACTTCTATCGTACTTATGTTGAGAACCAACAGATCCTAATGAGGTCTTGGTATAGCTGGGAGCTACCAGGACATATTCAATTTATGATGTCTGATAGCGATACTGTCTATGCAGTCACAAAGCAGACCAATAAGGTTGTATTACTTAAGACTCAACTTAATTCGATCCCAACTGGTGCTGCTGTCACCGCTGGTGTCCAAGTTCCATCTTTTGACTTCCGAGCATTTGTAAACAACAGTGGTATCACGCATGATACAACTTCAGATACAACTCGGATTCCAATTCCATTTCCTAAAAACACAGCACTAACACCTGTTGCTGTACGGCAAGAATCTGCTGGTACTACATTCTTCCAGACACCCACACAGACCACTATTAGTGGTAATGACTTCTTTGTCATCCCTGGAGATGTTGCTGATCAAGATTGGTATGTAGGATATAAGTTTGATTTCAAAGTTGATCTACCTATCTTTTACTACCGGCAACAAGGCCTTGTTGATTACTCAGCTTCTCTAGTCTTATCTAGAATAAAAATTGCTGTTGGTTTGTCTGGTCTTTGTGAATTTAAAATTACACCTAGAAACCAAAACACCATGGTAATTGAAGGTAATCCAATTCTCCTTGATAGATATACATATGACTCAGTCCCTATCGACGATAGGAACGTCTATGAAATACCAATCCACCAACGAAATACTAACTTTGACATCCAAGTCTTTAGTGATACTCCTTACATTGTATCTCTTAATTCAGTGATGTGGGAGGGTAACTATTCACCGAAATACTATAGAAGAACCTAATGGCAGACGCTAAGGAAGTACAACAATATAATCAGGCTGCCAGACTAAACGATTATCGCGCTAACGTAGAAAACTATTTTGCTCAGAAGGAGCAGAATGAAGTTAATCGAGTTCTCCAGCAAGAGCAGCAGCTTGATACTCATATTCAAAATCTCAAGATACGTGATGTCCAGCTAAATGCTAACTTACAAGCTTGGGAAAAATCAGAACAGGGATTCCTTGATCAGTTACAGCTGAATGAACAAGCCCAGCAAGTAGCGTTGATGGGCGAGCAAAAGGTAATGGATGAGCGAATGCTCGAAGCTGCCTTTGCTACTGATGAAATCAATATCCGCCAACAGCAAAGTGTTCTTGAATCTAAATTTAATTTCGAACAACAACAGAATAGTTTGGCTGATGCTGTAGCTGATTATGACTTTCAGATTGGTATTAACTCCTTGATGTTTCAAGAAACTCAGGCTGGTCTAGACAAAGCTGAAGGTGATGTTAGTCAGCAAATTCTTACTAAAGGGACTGACGAAGCTGAAGAGAAACGTAGACTTAACATACAAGCTCGTGATCGCAAGATCGGTCTTAATTCAGAAAAAGATGCAATCGGTCGTGAAAAAAATGTCTTAGAAGGTGAAAAAGCAGGCTCATTAAAAACTGAAAAACGACAAGTTGATGAGTTGTTGCGTACCAAAGGTTTAAAAATTAAACAACTAGACGCTCAGATTGATAACTTTACTGATGAGATAGCTCAAGGTAAAAGTGAAATTACTGCTTCTAAAGCTACTGAACAGCGATCTAAAGCGGAAATCTTAGCTAACAAAAATATTGAAGATATACGTGCACAAATTTCCAAAGATAATCTTCAAGATGAGTACAAGTTTGTTGACGAGTCACTAACACAAAATCAAACTGAATTAGACAATCGGATGTCAGCCGTTCGTGCTGATGCTGCATTCCAGTCATTAGAAAATGATATTCAATCTAAGATCTCTTCTGGCCGCGCTCGATCAGCAGGTAGAAAAGGTGTATCAGTTCAACGTGTGTATGACACAATTACTGCATTGTCAGGTTTAAATGCTGCAAAAATTGCTGATTCTTTGGAGCGTGCTGATAATGACTATTTGCTAAATACTTCGCGGTTGCAGTCTGAACGTAAATTTAAACTTGGTGAAGAAGGTTCTTTTGAAGGTGAATATGGTGGCATTATGGGTCGCCAAATTCAACAGTTTGAAGCTGAAAAGCTTGACAGAAAAACTCGATATGACCGTAGCAAATTACAGATTGAGTCTGATAGTTCTCAAGAGCGAGCACGTATGCAGCTCGGTATTGACAGAACAACAAGGGCTCAAACACTTGCTACTGATGAAAAAACATTCACCAAAAATCAAAACATTGACCAAGTTGATCAAGTAAGGCAGGACTCTGCGGCTTCAAGGGCTCGTCAAGGTCTACGAATTGCAGATATCACATCACGCGAAACAGGTATTACGACTGAACAGGAAAGGATTCAAACTGATCTTACTGCAGCTACTGATTTTGTAACTGAAAAATCCTACCAAACTCTCCAATCTTTAAATAGAGAGAAGTCTAGTATTGGCTTACAAAAACAGATGGCAAATGAACGCCAACGTTTGAGTGATGCGCAGGCTGCAGAACAAAAAGAAAGCCGTAAGCGTACAATTACAACTAACACTAATAGAATTTCTGATGCATTAGGTCTTGACTCTAACTTGTTTACCCTAAGTAAACAACAACTTGGGCAGCAACTCATTAGTGCTGCTGAGTCGTATGACACAAGAGTTGGTCAGATTGGTGTCAAGAAATTCGAAGGTGATCTGGCTGCATATGCCAATCGCATGATCTTCCCAGACATTGTAGATGCTGAACAAGCACCATATAAGCTACCAGATATTGTTTCTGTTGCTCCTCCACAACCTGTTAGACCTGTCAGAACACAAACTGGTGGTATGAATCCAGAAGGAAGCACTACAGGTGCTGTTCTTGGAACTCTAGGCTCCACTGCAATGGCTGTATCTGCTGCACCATTTATTGGTCCGGTTGTTGGGGTTGCAGGTGCTGCTGTCGCTGGTTTAGGAGCTATCGGAGAAGCTTTCGATTGGTGGTAAACAATTAACTAATTTCTAAATAATGGCAAGATTCCGTGGGTACGCCCAAGAAAACCGCCGTGGGTTTGATCCGATGCGTTTGCCGGATGAATCACGTCGCATATTAGAGCAAGCCGAACAGACCATTCAAGGTATGAAGGCAGTCCGTGATGCAGACATTGCAAACACGGTTCAATATTTACAAGGGTATAACCAAGCCCAAGACTTTGAGCAGGCCACTCGTACGCGAGCTGGTCAGCTCCAGACTGAGAATCAGCAAGCACTTGCTGGTATTGCTCAGATGAGGTTAGAAGAAAAGCAAGAAAGAGAAAAGCAACGTGTTGCTAAAACTGCTAAACAACGTGAAGCAATTTTAGGTGTTCTTTCTACTTTGAGTAAGACTGCTGTTGCTTTTGTCCAAGAACAACAAGAGCAAAAATATCAGGATGACTATCACAAGGAGATAATGAACTCTCTTTCTGATGGTCCACTAGATATGGAACAACTCAATGACTATGTTGCCAATTTAAGTGCTAAACACACTCTTGATATGCAAGAGGTTAGCATCAATAGCCAGGCTAATGCTGCTGAAAAAAATGGTTCTTCTTCTTTAGACACGGCAAGTATCCGTCAGTTAGGTAAAGGTCTTTCGCAAGGCGCTAAGGATGCACGGGCTAAATTAGTCGGTATGCAATATGGTGACTTTTTACAGAGAGTTTATAGTGGTCAGGAAGAAATAAAAGTCAAACTTTACTCACCTGACGGTAAAGGTCTTATTGATGGGGTTGCCCATGAAGCTACAAGTGCACGCGATAAAGCACTTGTTAATCAACAGTTGGGTGCTCATTACCTAGCAAAGAATGGCCTGTGGGGTAAGCCTAGTGCTGCGCTTACAGATACTATTCTTCAGATGCGTGCTGCTAATAATAGGATCACTAGCAACGCTTATCGTGAAGATATTCAGAAACAATTAGATAATCAAAAGGATAATCTAGAAATTGCATTTACCACTAACGTACATGCTAATCCTGCTCAGGCGTTTCACCGCGCATTTAACATCGGCAGTCAGGTCTATGGCTCCCATCGCGAGGCAAGAGAACATCTTTTTACAATGATGGAGGACATCGGTACATTTACTGATGCACAAGTAGACTCTATTCTTGATTCTTCTTTTCAACACCAACCAACAAAGGCTATACGTGAACTGTATGGACCTGAGGTTGTTAAGTTGATGAATGCTCGCAAGAGAAGCTATGTTACTCAGTACAGTAATGAAAATAGCTTGCGTAAGCAGAATATTGATAGGCAGTATCAAGAGTTGACAAAGACAATGGTCTACGACGTCAATGAAGATAATGATCGTGTTCTTGATCTAGATGACACACAGCTAGAAGAGATGATCCAAGGCTATAGACGTCAAGGTCCAGAATATAATCACTTTGTTGAATTTCTTAGTTCCTTTAAGGATTACACATCTACGTCTGTAAGCGAGAGCGTTTGGACTAATCAATACGATGAGCGTATTCCACTTGGTCTTCTAGATCCTATAGAAGTCCAAATGAATAAGAATCTGACGAAAGCAACTAAGAAAGAGTATCGGATTAAGGCTGCCCAGTCATGGGCTCAGAAGCCAAATGAAAAGCTGGAGAGTGAAGCTAAGTCTCGAATCAATCAGATGTTATCCACTCGTGTGGGTTTTGTTGAAGGCAAGACTGTAAAAGATCAGTCCTTTTATGCTGCGTATGACCATGCAATTCGTCAGTACCATACTGATTTCTTAAAGCACCGTGAAGACGGCAAAAGCGTACAACAGGCTCATGATCAAGCCCTAAGGGTTGATTTTATGGCTGAGATGGATAAAGGTTCCTATGAAGGTGAGTACGCCCTTTTACAAGCATCTCAAAGTAAAGATAAAAATGGAGTGTTTAGATCTGGTCGATTTAAACATTATGAACAATTTAAAATAGCTGGAGATTCTATTGAGATTACTGGACAACAAATTCAAGATACCATCAATTCTGGTACTTGGAGTATTGACAGTGGTGATCCTATCACCGACAAAAATGAGATCAGCCGTACAATTAACAGCTTCCTACATGGTGGGAAAGTAAATAGAGTACCTCAAATTATGGCAATGCAAAAAGCATCTAGTTCTCAGTATTCATATATTGATTTGCTAAATTCAGAAGCCCGTAAGCACGGCCTACAAGAGATCGATGTTGGACAAGTAAAAGCTGTTAAAGAGTTTGAGGATGAAGTCTCTGCACGATATCAGCGATTTAAAGATCCGATGTTAGCCTCTCCTATTAGAACTGATATTATGATGATGGGTAGTGGTAAGTACCCAATATATCAGCAAAAAACTACTGTACAGCGTAGTGCTTTAGACATTTTAGCTAAGTACGAATCTGAAACTGCTGGTGGTTACGATGCAATGAATGAAGGTGGTGCGGATGGCGGTCGCACACCTTTGGGGTACTCTGGTCCGTCACAAGATAACAAAAGGATTGGTAAGGCAATCTCGAAGATGACTGTGCGTGAATTAATGGATCATCACGCTGCTGGTCGTATTCACGCTGCTGGTCGATATCAATTTATTGGTTCTACTTTTGCTGAGGAAGTGCGCCGTCAAGGTGTACCACTTGATATGGTATTTGATGCAAGAGTTCAAGATGCTATGGCAATTAATTATATGCATCATATTGGTAGATGGCGTGGTATCTGGATTGGTCCAACTGATCGTGCTACTCCACAGGAAGCTGCTCTATTAGATGCTGCTCTTCAAAATCCTTATGATCTTGATAATCCATTTGCAAGTACAGCAAATATGAATCCTAATTTAATCCAACGTATGCAACGCTAATTATGTCTGATTATGATCCTAGCCTTGCAAATAATCTCTATACTAAGGATGCTTTTCAAGCTGAATTAGATCAAAGAGCTGAAATGCAAGCTTTAAAAGAAGCTAGACAACAGGAAGAAGAAGAAGAAAAACAAGTTGAGCGTCAGGCACAACAAGCTGAGCAAGAAAAGGAAGATAGCAAACATCTTGGAGACAAGATCCTTGATACACCTGTTGTTGGTCAAATTGCTTCCGTTGGAGCTGGCGTTACTGATACTGCTTTAGATATTGCTGGCATGATTCCATGGTTGAAACCTATTGAGGAATCCTGGGATGAACATCATGGCAGGGAGCGTGAAGATAATCCACTCAATAAATTTATTAGGGATGCATCTGGTCTGATTATTCCATCACTTACTGGTGGTGGAATGATTGCTAAAGGACTTCAGGGTGCTGCTACAGCAGGCAAGCTTGGTGCAGGCGTTAAGGCTGCATCAGCGTTGAAGCGTACTCAAGTCCTCGGACGCATTGCTACTGACCTTGGTGTCAGTACAGCTGTTGAAGCTGTCTCTGACCAAACAGAAGAGGCCGGTAATGTGGCATCTGCACTGGAGGAGCTGTTCAATGCTCCTGGCTCAATACCTTGGGCTAGTCGTGAAGAAGATAATCCAGATGTTAGATACCAAAAAAATATGTATGAAGCCGCCGCTATGGGCGGTTTTGTAGGTTTGATTGATGGATTGTTTGCCTTAAAAAAAGGTTATGAGTTTATTCCTAAAAACGATAAATCAACTGAACTTCTGAACCTAAAACTTCAAAAAGAAAACGTAGATTTAGATGCTGCTGGTGGTGATGTTGTCGTAGCCAAAATTGAGGCACAACGTGCTGCAAGAGAAGAGGCTATTACTGATGAGGCTGTACGTCGTTTTGAATATAACGATGGTACTTATGATCCTTATATCCACGAACCACATCAGGCTATTGATAGGCCAGCTATGAACTTTGATGCTGATCCAGCTAAGTTTATGGTTGATAACCATCGTATCTTAAATAACATTGGTACTACAAATGGTCGTCCTACACCTGTTGTAACTGACCACTATAAGTTTAAGTTTTTAGATGCTGGTTCATCAGTAGATCGTAATAAACTTCTAGATGATCTTGCTAGTCGTTCACAACATGATTTTGATGTGACCTTCCAAGGTGCTAAGGAGAAAGTTACGCTGAAAGATAAGGATATCAAAAATTCTGTAGATACTCTTGTTAAGCAGGCATTTGAAATTGATACCAAAAAATTTGAAGAAGTCTTCAAGAAAAACATGGATTACACTACTGATCGTCTGGTCGTAGGTGGTAAACAGGTTGATTTGTTGACTACTGCTGGTATGAAGGAAGCCGGAGAGGTTCTTAAAAAAGGTTTGGATATGTTAGATCCAGACCGTATTCGTAGTGCAGCTAAGATTACCTCGCAGTCTGCTGGTGATGCTGCTGATTTAGCAAGAGGTATTGCCTTTATTGCTGAAGATGGAAATATTGCTAGTCAAGCTGATTTATTGATTGATAACCTGTCACTTGTCTTACGTGAAACTGGTATCCATAAAGCTATCAAAGGTTATGGTCTTAAGGCGTTGGACTTTACTGAGCGTGGCATTAAAACTAAGCAAGGTCTAGATGCTTCTTTCTATGAAGAAGCTGGTGAGGTTTACGAACAAATTGTAAAACAAAAATCTGATAGTGCTGCAACTCTTGCTAAAGAATTGAAAGCTATTAACAAAGAAAATCCACAATATTTGAAGCCACTTTGGGAGCAATATCTAAAGACTGGTGGTGATATTGATACCATGGAAAAGATTAATCAACTTGTTGAAAATAGGCTTGGCTTTTGGAAGAAAGCTTTTGTAGATGGTGAATCTCAATATCCTTCATATCTACTGCAAGAGTTGAACTCTGCTAGATACAACAGCGTCCTAAATGGACTTGCACCTGTACGTGCTGTTGCTGGTGGTGCTATGGCATTGATTGGTAAGCCACTCACTACTTTTGTTGGTAGTGTTCCTCGTGTCTTGATGGATCGTCAGGAAGGCTTAGGTGAGTTCAAACGTGCTATGTACACCTACGGTGGTGTTGTAGAAAACATACAGCGTGGTTTTAAAAACCTGAAAAGTGAGTGGAAACATGCTGTTGAAAATCCAAGAGGTGAGAAACAAATTGGTAGGGCTGATGTTAAGCAGCAGTCTTTAGATGATTTTCAAACACTTGAACGTATGTCAAGTGAGTGGATGAAAAAAGGAGACTTTGGTAAAGTAGCTGCTTGGAATATTACTAAGGGTCTTTCATACTTTAACAACTGGAGCTATGCACGATGGGGTGTTAACTCTATGTCTGCTATCGATGGTTTTACGAAATCAATGACTCGCAGTATGGCTGCACGTTCTAAAGCATATGATGAGCTATTTTCTCAAAGTAATGGTGCATTTGATACCAAGGCTTTTGAAACAATGCAACGTAAGTTGTATAACGATTCCTTTGATGCTGATGGTCTGATGACCAATAAATTAGCTCAAGATGTGGCTAAAGCTGGAAATTATGCAGCAGGTGAAATTAACCTAAACTTGGATATGGATAGTGTAAAAGCATTGGAAGGTGTTATGAAACACTTCCCTTTGATGCGCTCTATCTTTATGTTTCCAAGAACAGGTATGAATGCTTTGGAGTTAGCTGCTACGTTTAACCCAGGCAATATGGTCACCACAATCACTAATGGAAAGTTAAATCTTTCTCTTGGTAAGGCACGTCGTCTTATGACTGCCACAACAGATGACCAAATTAAGGAAGTCCTTAGTGAGCATGGTCTATCTGGCTTTGGTTCTGAGGCTTTCAAACAACTCAAGAGTGAGTACCTAGGTAGATATACAGCAGGTAGTGCTGTAACGATGGGTGCTGCAATGCTTGCTGCACATGGAATGATCACCGGTTCTGGACCACAGGATGACGGTGAGAAGAGACGTATGCAGGCTATGGGTTGGAAACCTTTCTCCTTCTGGGATCCAGTCGGTCAGCAATGGCGCAGTTATCAAGGTTTGGAACCGTTTGATACGTTCCTCGGTCTTACTGCTGATATTGCATATAACTTTAACCGTGTTGATCAAGCTGTAACAGAAGATTGGTTCCGTGCTATTGCACATTCTATTACTATGAATGTGTCTAACAAGTCATTTCTTAGTGGATTTGAGCCTCTTGTAGGTTTAATCACTATGGATCCATCTCAGATCACACGATATCTTGTCAATGTTACTGATAGCACTATTCCTGGTGCAGGTGTACGGAGTATTCTCAATAAGGTCATTACACCACAGCTCAAAGATGTGCAAAATAACTACTTTGAGTACCTAGCTAATAGGAACAAGTGGCTTGTTGGTGATAAACTTGAGACTTTCCTCGATGTCTATACCGGAATGCCTATCAATACATATGACCCAATGAATCGGGCTATTAATAGTGTGCTTCCTTTCTTTAAAACGAATGGTGGTATGGAACCTTGGCGAAAACAGCTACTTGCTAGTGGTTGGGATGGTCTACAAGCTGTACGTCGAAATAAAATCGACGGCAAAAATTTACGACCTAGTGAGAGACAGTTTATTAATAATTGGATTGCACAAAACTACCAGCTTGGACGGCGTGTAGAAGATCTTTTCAACCAATCACCTAAGTTTTGGGAGAAAGAAATGAAAAAATACGTCAAAGACAGGGGTCTAAAAACGCAAGAAGAGTACCCTATCAAGCAAACTTTACTTCACGATAAACTAAATCAGCTACATAATGAAGCGTTTGATGCTGGTTTTGCTGCCTTAGCACAAGAAAATGCAGCATATGGTACTCGTAAAAACCTACAACAACTTGTAAATACCTCTATTAAACGAGGAGATTACAAATCTGCCACCCAGGCTGCTGAAGCCATTAAAAATATTCCTAAATAATCAATGGCAATTACAACTAATTCTTATACGGGAGATGGGTCTACTACGGTATATACCATCTCCTTTCCGTATGTAAAAACCGCAGATGTAAAGGCCACTCTTGATGGCTCAGCAACTACTGCATTTACAGTATCTGGTACAAATTTAACATTTACGTCTGCACCTGCTAATAGTGTAGCAATTAAACTGTTTAGAGAGACTAATAATGAAACTATTCTAGCTAGTTTCCAGTCTGGTTCAGCACTTCGTGCTGTAGATATGAATACGAACTTTACTCAAAGTTTGTATGTCTCTCAGGAGACTACAACGACCGCAGATTCGGCTGTAACAACGGCTAATTCAGCGGTCACAACGGCTAACGGTGCTGTCACTACAGCTAATGCAGCCACTTCTACTGCTGATTCAGCGGTTACTACAGCTAACAGTGCTGTCACTACAGCCAATGCAGCTACTGCAACGGCTAATACGGCGTCCACTAACGCTTCTAGTGCTGTTACGACAGCCAATACAGCATCAACCAATGCTTCTGCTGCTGTTACGACAGCCAATAGTGCAGATACCAAGGCTGATAACGCTGTAAGTACAGCAAACACTGCATCCACTAATGCTTCCAGTGCTGTAAGTACGGCTAATACAGCGACTACAACTGCCAATAGTGCGGTCAGTACAGCTAATACTGCTTCTACCAATGCTTCTGCGGCTGTAACGACTGCGAATAACGCTCAGACTGCTGTTAATAATGCAGCTATCTTTGTCATTGTTAATAACGTCGCAGCGATCCCTGGAAGCCCCTCTGACCAGGATCGAATTGAGATTACGGACTCGTCTGGGGTTCAGCAATCAAGCGTTGTTGCAGGCCTTCCTGTTGGCTTTGTAGGTGACTCTGGGTTGTTTGTAAGACTTAAGTACCAGACTTCTAATAGTAAGTGGAACTTTGTTCAGTATAGTGCTAATGATATTGATGATCGATATGTAAGATATTTTAGTGGTAATGTTGGTATTGGTACAACAAGTCCAGCAGAGATTCTCCATGTAAATGGCACTGCTAGTGCAATTAAAATCGACAGCAATGGTGATGCAGCACTTAGATTTGCCACAAGTGGTACAAATAAATTTAGTATTTATCACACATCAGGTGGAACATTAAACTTTTTTGATAATACGAATAGCCAAAACAGGTTGTCAATCACCAGCACCGGAGATGCGGAGTTTGGTGGGTCTATAGTCAGCAAATATGGTGAACTTAAGAGAGATGTAAGTACCAGCAGTTTTGTGTTAACAGGAGGTACTGCGTCAAACAACGGTGCAAACATAATTTTGTACGGACCTTCACATTCATCGCATGCAAGTGTCGTACGGATTCGTCAGAGTGGTTCTGACAGAATTTATATCAACGGCTCGGGAAATGTTGGGATTGGAAACAGTGATCCAGGTGCGCTGCTTAATGTACGCGATTCTAGTGCTGCGGGTGTAATACGTATTGGAGGAAATAATGGCTCAGTCGTTGGCTGTGATATTACCTACTCTAATTCAGGTGCAACGAGCACTACTATTAAGCAAAATTATCGATCGTCTAATTCTAGCGCTGAGCTAAAAATTGATTCTGGTGTTTTCACTGTCTGCAGTGGATCCGGTGGCCTTGAAACGATGCGAGTGCACCACAACAGAAATGTTGGCATCAGAACAAGCGCACCAGCAGCTCCTTTACATGTCGATTCAGACAATGCTTATGGCAGCGTTGTACTAAGTCGTGATGGAGGTGCAGTAGGACGGAGACCTTTTGGTATCGGCATATCTGGTAGTGCTGATGACCATTTGAGAATTAGTTCCTCAAGTGACACAACAGGTGCAAACGCATTTACAAATCAGATTATTGAAATTACATCTGAAGGAAAAGTTGGAATTAATACGAATTCGCCTGAAGGTGTATTAAGTATTTATGGAACAGCTGCCGAACCTCCTACAAGTGGAACAACATCTAATTCTTTAATTGAACTTAGTAGCAGTCTTGGCAATAGGCTTAACATTGGACTAAATACAGCAACTGGAAATTATGGTTCATATATTCAAGCAAGTGATAATAACTTAGCTGTAAATTATTCATTATATTTACAGCCTAATGGTGGTAATGTTGGGATTGGCACTACGAATCCTGATGCTGCCCTGGATATTTTTACATCAACTGGTCCTTACTTTCGTGGTGGCTCTGACAATACTGCAAGACAACTAATTATTGAAAGCAGTACGACCACAAATGCTGGTGATACACATACTTTCCGTGCTTCAAGCACTACTGGCGTTATAGCGTTCGCAAATTCGGTTAGCTCTGAGCATATGCGAATCGACAGCTCGGGAAATGTTGGGATTGGTACGTCAAATCCTGTTGCTCCTTTAACAATAGGTGCTGCTAATCATAGTTCTGAAGATTTCGTTCTTCACACGTCCAACAACGGCAACTCAAGAATTAGGTTTAGGGAAGGCGGTACTCAAGCTTCCGGCTTTAACGAATATTCATTTGGCATGGTTGGAAATGGCAATGCTATGACCTTTGAATCACAAGCTATAGGTGAAGTCATGCGTATCAACAGCTCGGGAAATGTTGGTATCAATGAACTTGATCCGTATTATAGACTCCACATGGTGTTTAGCAATGCCACTACAGCGTTGTCTGGTGGTACTAGCGGTCAGTGGGGCAGTGACGGCATAAGAATCGAAAATAGC
>Ga0181408_1000074_pt1 | contig 28198 bp, 15 predicted proteins | sample 31SPOviralmetaG_FD_130137 | JGI IMG/M metagenome (GOLD analysis project Ga0181408, IMG submission 130137) | Marine viral communities from the oligotrophic San Pedro Time Series (SPOT) site, San Pedro Channel, CA, USA - 31 SPOT_SRF_2012-02-16 | ecosystem: Environmental > Aquatic > Marine > Strait...
AACCACCAGTAGCGCTTTTTGCGCTACCTGCAGAAATATCTGCGGGTGTAGGATATGTATAATTTACAAATTGATCTGTGTAAAATTTAGAATCTTCATCTAATGATGATACATATGCCCAAATATAACCTTCTCCATTAGAAATCGTGTTGGGTATATTATAAGTAAGATAACCATTTGAATCTCCTGTACCTGAAGGAATTGCTACTGCTGATTCTGTTACTTCACCATTTGTATCAACATTTGAAAGACAAAGATATATTCGATCGTTAGAAGTAACATAGCAAGGGTAGTATGCAACACCATCAACTGTTTCATAATCAAAACATTTTGGATCAGTTGGGTCAAAGGTCTTATAAATTCTATTAATTACCCAATTGTTTCGAGGAATAACATTAAAAATTTCAACGCCCTTTGTTCTTACAAGAATCATAAGATTCTTTAATACATCTACCTTATTAACAGGAGTGTCTACAGGTAAAGGAGCAGAAAACTGTCTGCTATATTCTGTTACTTGATTGCCCAGAGTATCTGTTGTATCAGGCCAACTATCTGTCTTGCCTAATCCAATAAAATAGTCGTTTAGCGCTGCGCCGTTCTCGTCCGTTTCACCGTTACCTTTAAGATCACTAATGAATAATGCTCTGGAGTTTTTTCTAAATTCTGATGTAATTATTGCTGCCATATCTTTTATTTATATAAATTTAAAATGTTTGCTATTAAGTAATTTGTTATGCAGTTCGTTGGAACATGTAAACTGTTATGTAAGGTGGCATATTATTGTGGGGCTGACTTCCACCAGTCGCTTCAATAGAGTTTAAGTCGTTAGCAAAGGTCTCTGCATCATCTTTATACAAGGCGGGTGCGAATTTCTGATGTTTATTGGTGCCACGATTATTTCCTTTTACCCGGTGATTGTGACTTGGCATTTCAGCTACGCTTAATGTGTGAGTTTTAGCTCCACCAGTCTTTTTCGATGCATTAAAATCAGAATCATTTCCATTAACACCTACTAGAACTCGCCCAGCACCAAAAACTTGCCACGTACCAAAACCAAAGAATGTTCCAGGGTTGGTTGACACTACAGACGTATATATTACTCCTACTGGATATATTCTTTTGAGAACTGCGAGATCTTTAGCATCAGCTGTATCTGAAGAAATTCCTGCATTTGGAGTTGGAATAGCGGAGATTTTATTATCAACATAAGCTTTCGTAGCAGCATGACTACTAGCGGTTGGCGTCTGGAAACTTGGTTGAGTGTTTATTTTCGCGAAATCTGATGCATGAGATCCATCTAATTTATCAGCATCTAATCCAGAAGCAGATCCATCATTACCAGCATGCCATATTTGATGTTCGGTAATACCGTTATTTGGTGTAAGAACAAAGTTACTATTATGAGGAACATCGATTACGACTTTATCAGTGTGTATACCGGGCGGATCATTTGTTACACCAATAACAAGATCTGATTGTTCACCAGTTGTATTTCCATACCCGCGAGCATGATATTGAATATATCCAAAATCAGAAGCATGATTAATATTAGTTCCATTCTGTTCAGATTGGAAAAAGATTCCACTTACACCTTCACTACTACCTTTAAGTAATAAATTAGTACCGTTTTTTACATAAGTAGAACCACTTCTTACCTCTGCTCCAGGATCTACTGTTCCAGCGATAGTAAGAGCAGCAGTCATTGATTGATTTATATTGCCGGTCTTTTTTATGTAATTATCATCCGGGAATGTTTTTCCAATCTCAGCATCAACATATTTTTTAGTTGTAAGAGCTTGCTCATTAGCGTTGATAATAACTGCAGTTTGATCTGGAGCAATTACTTTACCTTTAATTTCTACTCCTCCAGTATAATCTCCTACATAATTAATAGTTAGCTTATCTCCAGTGCCATGAACAAGTGCTCTACCAGCATGTATATTTCCATCGGCTCTTGTAGTATTATATAGTTTAAAGTCTGTTCCAGTTAAATGTATGTGACCACCAACACTTAAATGACCGCCTACAGTAGCAATATCATTAACATGTAAATTATAAGGAATAGCAACAGTTGTAGTGTTCCATTGTGGTCCAAAATCGGTGAGGTCTGTAGGAGCAATTTTCTTGGTATCAACATAATTTTTAGTGATTAGACTCGTTGAGAGCGTGCCTTCGGTAAATAATTTAACTTGTCTAGTACTTGAATCGATTTCAATAGCAGTGAATTCTCCATTTACTGATTTAAAAGTATGTTGAGCTGCACTATAAATTGCTTTAGATGAATTTCCACTTGAGGTTTCTCCGCGTAATTCAATTTTGGCGCCTTGGCCATCAAGTAATAAGCCATTAGTCGTGCCGACTGTTTTGACATTTCCGTTAGTTGTAATAAGACTTCCTTCAGTACGAAAGTCTCCGCTATTACCATGAATTTTAGCAATTGTAGTTAATCCAGTCTTAAATAGTATGTCTTGAGTATCTCCATCGGATACGCCTACATGTAGGTCATTTCCTTTTTGAAGAATCTCATTTTGATCAATAGCAATTCCGTTAGAAGAAGAACCAATTAAAAGTGGCGGAGTATCAAAATTTGAACCAGCAATTGTTGTAGATCCTTCAGCTGTAATATGTACTGGGTTAGAAACAGTTGTTTTTACAGAGCTAACTAAAATTTTAGATTCGTCTGTTGGTCCAGGAGAAAGACTGATCGATCCTCCAGTATTGTTAATTGAAAGAAGTCCAGCTGTTCCTGTTTGTCGTGAAATTTTAGCTGAACCACTTCCTCCTGGTGTAAGAGAAATTAAAGCTGGTCCAGTTGAACTCGATAATCCAACTGCAAGTTCTTGTCCATATACGTCTAACTTGCCAGAAACTACTACATCTCCAGTTGAATTCCACTGTGGACCAATATTTTCAACCTTATCACTTGTAATAGAATCATCAGCAATTTCTAATGTATTAACCGCACCATCAGATATGTGTCTGTTTATTATTGCATCGTCGCCTATACGTGATGGATCAAGCGGTCGTATACGAATATCAGCAAAATCTACATATTCTTTTGTTACAACTGATTTCTCTCCACCGGGCCCGGTCTCGATGGTACCTCTAGACATGTCACTGACAGTTACTACGCCGCTAATGTTTACTCCTCCAGTAAAATCACCTAAATGATTAATACTTAAGTTATCAGTACTTCCGTGAACAATAGCTCTACCTTCATGAAGAAGACCTGCTCCTCGGCTTGCTGCATTGTATATACTAAATGTCGTTCCTTTTTGTGAGATATTGCCAATAGCGTTAATATTGCTAGTAACAGATAAAGACCTTGGAATATTTACTGCTGAATTATCCCATGATGGAGAAAGAGGTGGTGTTGCGCTTGATCCAGATAATTTAGCAGGAGTTACAGCTTCATCGATAATCTTATTTGTTGTTACCGCGCCATCGCCAATTTTATCTTCTGTTACAGCAGATTGCCCAATTTTTGAATTAGTCACCTGAAGTGGGGCAATTTTACTATTTGTTACCGCTCCGCTATCAATAAGTCCACTTGTAATTCCTGAATCTTTTATATTTAAACGATTGGTATCATCTTCGGTATTAATTCTAAAGTGTTTAAGATTTACCTGATCCGTTCCAATTTTAGTATTACGGTCAACGGTAGTAAGATCGAATTCTTCTTCGATCTTCTTAAATGTATTTAGTTCAGATTTAACACCATCTAATAAATTTATAAAATCTTGTGCAACTTCGGTGTTTAATCTGAAGTTAGCCAATACGTGAGAACCAGTTCGTAAATACTCTGCATCAGCCGGAGTAAACGGTTGATTATTGTTATTTACATTTAAAGGAATACCTTTAACTTCATCGCCGAAATGCTCTTTAACTGCAGAATCAGAATTATTAAATAGTAAATCTTCTTTATATACAACGTGTTCATCAACTGCAGCTGATGTAACTAACTTATCATCGGCATTCGTATTGCCGTTTGAAATTGTTTGTGTAGATGTAATATATCCTGCTGGAGCAATGTGAGTAAATGCTACATCATTATCTTCAATGGCATACTTTTGAATCCTGAGAGTTTGCGGCGTGCCAGCTTCATCGATGTATTCTAATGTGAAGAACTTATTACTTGGATTTGTACCAGTATTACGTTCTTTACCTTCAGTAATAATAAGACTTGTTACTTTTTCATGTCCTTGACCACTCGCAAAAAGTTGATCAAGCTCGATCTTATATGTCTGATATGCCCCGACAGTGCCATCAACGATAGGAAAAAATTCTTCGCCGTTAATATCTGCTTGTATGCGAGCGGGTAATGATGAAATTTTTGTACTCATTAATTCTATTTATATGTTTTTATGTGTTAATAGTAATGGTTGCTTCTGTTATTTTAGCTATTCCTACTGGACTAGTCGGCATAGGACTATCGTATTGTCCTTGAATTGTGTATATTGTACCATCTCTAAATAGCTGATCAAGTTCAGGCGTTGACGGTAAAGTTAGATCTGGTGATGCACTTGTATTTATAGCATTTCTCCAACCAACTAATATGCTGTTTTTACTATTTAGTGTGCCAACTACTAATCCCTCAATTATAAGATTATTCCCATCATTATCTACAATATCTTGATAGACTGTATCTCCATGTTGAATTTGAGGACCGGTGTATGATGCAACATTTAGTTGAACTGGTGCTGATATATCATCATCCCTTGTAGGATCATTCCACCAGTTATCCACTAGATCATCAATAAGTAAACCAGCATCACCTTCAATGAATGGTGAAGAATCTCTTTCAAGGAATATTCCTTCATTCGCTTCAGTGTCTAACTGATTGCGCTTTCTAATAAGAGATCCAACATTCATAAAGACATCGCTATTATCAAGTGCATCTTTAATAGTGATAGGAAGATACGAACTAATGTCATCTATATCTTTGAACTTTAGATTTTGCTCGTAATCTCTCTTACTAAATTCTTTTTGTGGGACCAATGAAGGTATAACATACTTGAATGTAGTAAGAACTGCTCGCATAAACATCTCAGAGTTAACATCTTCAGTACTTCTATCTTGTAGTAAATACGCAGCGTCTTGTTCTTCAGTTCCAAATACACTTATGGTTTCATCTTTTCTTTTAACTTTAACTGCAATAATTGTTGCTGTTTTACTTGGGCTATCAACACTTTCTATAGTACCGTCTTCGATAGATGTAAATCCACCAATTGCTTTAATTATTCCAGTAAATTCATTTCCATCTGCAGCTATAGTCGATATAATACCTCTCTTTTGTGGAAGCAATCGTTGAGGACTATTAGGATCATCTACATCTACTTCTGCAATACCCTGTACAATTACATCTCCTACTTCAAACGCGGCACCAGTATATGATTGTATTCTAAATTCAATATCTCCAGTATCAAGTCCATCTTCGAAATATGAATATGTATATTTAGATGCTAAGTTATTTCCAGGAACAGATCTTGCTAACTTAGTCCATAGACCAGCTTCAAATATAAACTCTCTTACTCTTATATCTCCTTGCAACCAACCAGGTTGGAACATAGGCATATGATATCCACCTGTCTCGCTCTGAGAAGTAAGAGATTCAAGCCATCTCATATCTTCTAATGGTTGAGTAGTTCTAAATGGTGACAAGAATTTATCTTCTACCTTTAATAGATTATCATTTTCTCGAGTAACTGGATTAAATTGTATGAATTTAGGACCATACCAATGGTTATCTCTTATAACAAGAAGCATAACACTCGCAAAGAATCGAAGGCCAGCTGGATGAACTAAATTTAAGAAAGTGCTTTCCCAATCAGATATCTTTAAGCCGCTTCGGATGTTATAAGAGAATTTCTGCCAAAAAATACTATCTTGAATACGATTAACAGAGGATGCTCTTCCTTTTTTATTGTAGTACTTACCAACATAATCTAATGTATACTGATGACTCGTTTGAGCTTTATTAATAATAGTATCTGTTCTTCCATCACCCCAATAAACTTCCTCTCTATCAATGTTTCCATTACCATAATCAACTGTTAATCTGATTGCAGTATTTTGTTTATCGTTTTCGTCTTCAGGATATCTCATCTCTGGAGCATCGAATATTAAGAAAGAATTAAAGGCGTGACCATCTAAATTATCAAGTGTGAAATTCTTAGCTGCATCTGGCATAGAAGTAATTTTAGTAGCACCTGCTGTAGCTCCTTCTATTTTATCAAATACAATTTTGTAGAACTTCTTAACATTATTTTCAAAATATGTTCTAGCTCGCTCTGCCGAATATATATTTAAGTCTTCTGTATAGTATTGAATATGACTAATATCTCCGTTATAATATCCGCTGCCATTTCTACCAATAATAAAATTTGCTTCAGGAGATATGGTTAGATGACGAATAGTATTTCCTTCTATTATTCTTTCAAACACTAATTCTTCTTCTGAGTCGTTAGATACCGCTATATCGACATAACCGTTATATCTATCAGCCTTTCCTTTTACAACAATTGTATTAAATCGGTTAACGCTAGCTGTTTTTATGGGTGAACCGGAATCTGCATATACTGCCTCAGCTGACGGTGTTGATATAACAAAATCAAGGATATATTCATTAATACTTTTATAAAAACCAATAGGATTTCCTTCTTGATCATAATTGTATTCTATTATCGGCTTTTCTGTTGTTGTCGAATATATAATACTAGGAAATGCAAATGCAGCGCTATATGATGGAGGACGATCAACGATTTTCAATACTCCACTCGAATCTAACCTTCCACCATACGAACTTACAACATCAAAGCCTTCATCGGGCTTAATATATGGAATAGATCTAATAGTGTTATCTGATATTTTTTTCCAAATATCATACTTAACATTTGTAGAATTTGCTGTTGTAAAAAATTCAGAATTTGGACCGTTTAGTATTTTATTAACACTATCTGGTTCTAATGAAACTGCAAACATGTCATTATCATTATCAACTGCAATATTTACACCGTAGTTTAAGCCTACCTTAAATTGTTCTTCATTAGTTTGAATAAATTGTTCTGTAGGACTAAATACACTATTTAATTTCCACGAGCTGCGCGAAGCTGTGAATTGACTTCTGATATAATAAAGTTTTGGCACACTATTATGCTGTGACTTATTATATACGTCGGAAAAATTATATTGGTTTACAAATTCTTTTGCATTGTTTAATCCTCCATTTACTATAAGCAATTCATCACCAAAGAATTTGTATGAGTATAATCTTGATCCGTTATGAGTAATATAATTGTCTGACTCATTGATTATATCTGAGCCAACACTTGTGACAGATTCTATAGTATTATAATAATTTTCCCAACTTGTTGCTGAGACCTTTTCCCAAATATTAATACCGCAATCAGTTACCTTTACAATAATTGTTCCGGACTCACTTAATTCGAATTTTCCTCCATCGAGTAAGGAGTTAATACCAGTTGTAATACTTTGAGTATAATTACTCGATAGCTTACGTTCTATTGCTTCAAATTCGGTGTGATTAAGACCTTTATTGTATAAAGAAAGGTGAGAGAATGCAACGTTTCCGTAAAGAGTTAAACTCGATTGAGATGTAATTCCATGTCTAGAATAAGAAGAGGCATCAAACCTATCTGTTATAATTTCAAGTGATTTAGATCTTTTAAATCCATTAAGTGAATATCGTAATCCGCTAATTAGGTTTGCGGCATCTTCTGTAAATTCAATTGTTAAGTTATTCCATTCTTCTTGTAGTATTTCGCTATTAAAATATTCATCACTAAATATCTCAAGAGGATTCTCATCAAGAATGATATCATCATTAGACTTATCTAAAGATACCGACCATGGTGTTTTTCCGGTTTCTTGGTAAGAAAGCTGTAGCTCTCTCTTTTGCGTTAATAGATTATTAACTACTCTTAAAGTAATATTCCCTATTTTTAATATATTTGTGTCTGATATTAAATTTTCTGCATTAAATCTTAAAGATAAAGAAAATTTGTTTGAAGGAGAAAATCCAAGACCATCACCAATAAATGTAGAAGGCGATTTAAGAATAATACCAGTATCACTTAAAGGATTTTTAGTTATACTACTCGATACAAATTTACATCTTTTATCAGTTGATAACCATTCTCCATTATTTGCATTCTGATTGATATTAAATTCTAAATCAGAACTAATATTACGTGAATATACCGGAGGAAGATTTAAATAATCTTCAGATGACCATCGACCGTCTTCTCCAATATTGTACACTTGAATAACCTGCGCGATATCAACATTATTAAATGTATGGGTGCCAACTACAATTTGAGAATGGTTACTTTTAATATGAGCAAAATCTGCAGATCCTAAATGTGTAGATGGAAGATTTAACGACAATGTCTGATAAAAATTATAACGATTATATTCATCTACTTTAAATATAACAAGTCGAGATGCACCATTTACAGGTCGATCTAATAAAATAAGATAATCTCCGTTAATAGCATAATCTAAAATATTCCACAATCTTTCTTCATCATAAAGAGTTGTATCACCGATTGTGATATCTTGCCACGGTGTATATGTACCTCCGTGTTTATAAAATATAGACATGTATCCTCTATTGTGTAAAGTAAATAGATGACTGCTGCTGCGTTTAATATGATCACAATGTGGTAAAACAGGAAGACTTTTATCTCCTGGTTTATTTTCTTTATACCAAATTATACCAATATCAAACGGCTCTGCTGTCGCGAAGTCAGCATTTGACATCCACTCGCTATAATATACTACCTTATCCTCAGATTTTATTGTAAATCTACTTTGACCTGAATTTAAAGCATTTTTCTGTGAATGAATAAACGTAGAAATAGTAGAATCGAGTGCAATTTGGAATGCTTCTACCCTACCATGATTAGAGTTAGCTGATCCAGTGTCGCCTCCAGGAGCTCCTACAATAACTCGTGTACCGTTACCATTTATACTTACATTTGATCCAGCATAATCCAAAGCGTTAAACCCAGAAATATCCGAACCAACTTTTATCCAATCCCTTAACGAAGTTGAATAAGCGAAAGCTGTAACTTTTCCAGATTCTCTCCCGCCTTCATCATTAGCAGGCGCGCCAATAGCAATAACATTTCCATCTGTATTTAAATGAACACTGGCCCCAAACATGTCACCAATATTTTCTCCTTCAAGGGTTTGACCGAATTCAGCCCATTTTCCAATAGAATTGAGTGAATAAATTTTAACTTGTCCTTTAAATGATAGGTCTGGATCTAGTCCACCAAGTTGTCCAAGAATACCAACTGCAAACTTCGTTCCATCATTACTTAAACTTAATGGTACTTGATTTTTGTCATAAGCTGAAATAAACGTAAGATCATCTCCGAGTTGATTCCACACATCAGTATTTTCTTCGTTGTAATATGCTCTTACAAGCATTACACTTACACCAAAATCGTCTATCTTGTGTGTTCCAATAAGAAGAGTTCTTCCATCATCACTTAGTCTAACAGTGTTTCCAGCCAATGGATCACTACCCAATATACTAATGCCTTGGGCACCTATTTTATTCCATGCACTACCATCGTATTCAAGAACAAAGGTTTCATTTGCAATTCGATCTGGAATTCTAAGACCGATATGTTTAGCACCATCAATTTCTCCAAATTGAGGATTTATGCCAGTCTCTAAACTGTAAGAATTTGAAGTGAGCGTTGGTCCACTTCTTAAATAAGAAATAGCTGTTGAAGTAATAGAACTAATTTCAAATAGTCCATCATACTGATGTGATGCTCCGCTTACATATACGTGAGTAGCCGATGTGTTAAATTCATTTTCTGCTCCTGCGGTAATAGTGACACTTGTTCCATTTGCAACAAGTGTTGGAACTGGATTCGGACTTAATTCTGAGATGTCAGAATTAAGAGTACCATCGATGTTAATCCATGGATAAGCTGGAAGAGTATTTCCATCACCGTCTGTAACACGAGAGAACTCATGAGTTTGCACATTACGGTAACTGCCTGAGTTGGAGCCACTTGTTATCAACTCTGTTTCATAATTAACCCATGCGGAGAATGCAGGTGTACCGCTCTCGCCAGTATCGCCTTCAACAATTATTTCGTGGCCAAGGTCATCATCATTAAGCCAACTGTATTGCCCAAATCCCTGCGGAGTCGTGGAGGTGAGGGTTTTAGTATATGTACGATTGTCAAAGACAAAACTAGTAACAGCTGAATGACTATGACCATAGACTCCACCAAATCCATTAAAATCTTCTAAAAGAAGAGCTTTACGTTCTTGAGTTCCAATATCATAGTCTACGTTAGGCTTGGCACCTGAACTAATCGCTACACGATCACCAGCACCATTTAAACTAACATTCGCCCCTAACTTACTATCTAAAACTCCTCCTTCGATATCAGAACCACGCTGTGTCCAGTTTCCACTGATTAACTCATATACTTTTACTGTTCCAATATAATTTGGATAGACTATGTTATCGACAAGTTGCTGTACTCCTTCTTTATGGGGAGCTCCAATAGCAAGAATATTTCCAGCAGAATTTAAACTAATGTCACTTCCTAAAAGATCACCATAAGCCTCGCCATCAATATCATCTCCAATTTGAACCCATGTATTTGCGTCAGGACCAATTCTTAGGCGATCACCAAGGCTAATTTCAGTAGCAGCGCTTAGTGTATAAGTTTGATAATATATTCCACTGCCTGCAGGAGACTCGAACGTGGCCGATACACTAACAATTTTAATTTCATCATCTGCACCAAGTATAGGTAGTCCGGCTCCTGATATAACCATGCCAACCTCTGGTACAAAATTAGGGCTAGAAGGATCTTCCTCTAATATTACAGTTAACGACGTCGAGGGCGCAGTCTGAGTAATACCAACACTAGCATTACTTAATTCGTATACTCGTACACTTCCAGAATTCGTACCTCCACCACCATCATTATGAGCCGCTCCAATAGCAAGTATAAAACCATCTTCGCTCAGAGCATTTACACCGCTATGATCATAGATTGCCTCTCCGTAAATTGATTGACCAACTTGTAAATTATTTGGACCGTTAAATGTATCTCCGTCAAACTGATAAAACTTTAAATCATCCTCTGTAAAAAGGGATAGCGATGGATCATTTTCATGGACAAACACTTGTTTATTGTTAAATGGTATAAGTGTTTGTTTCCACTTTCCATTATAGTTTCTACCTAAAGGAGATAAAAACGAATTCATATGATCGTATTCGGCACCTTCTAATGAACTTAAACCAATAGAGGTTTCATCAATAAAATTAGAAAAAAGGTATGATTCTCCATCAGCATCAAGTTCAATTTTTATTTCATTCGTATCAACAAATGATCTACCGATTTGACCTGTCGTCTTATTAAAAAATAACTCGTGAGAATGAAGATCTTCGTAATCCTTTGATAAAGAAAACAAAGGTTGAATCTCAGTATTTTCTTTATTAAATCTTGGAAATGAACGAATAATAAATGTGTGTTCTCCAGTATCGAGAGGAATAGCAGGATTCTCGCCGATGTCTCCAAAATCAATATATGAACTAGTACCATTAAGTTTAACTAATTTATCAAATTCGTTAAAGGTAGCACCTTGACTAAAGTAACCTCTTAAAAGTTTATTCAGTCTAGTAGAATCCCATGTATTATCATCTATATTTAATGATTTCTTTGAATCTAAATCGATCACTAAACCATTGATGGGCGGTGGTGTATCAAACAATATAGTTTCTTCAACACGAATAATATTGCCTGCTCCTAATACTATATTATTATCATTTTTAATTTGGAATGGTGTCCAATTATATTCAGCCCCTAAATCTTCAAATGAAATAGATGCAGTAAGAGATCGAGTATATTCATCGCTTGCTTTTTCCCAACCACCGGAAGAAAGTTCAAATAATTTTTCTCTTGGATAAGAAACCTCTATAATTTCATCAAAGAATAAGCGGAAAAATGTTGTAATACTTTCTTCTGAACCCTTAAGCGTATAGTACTGTATAATTTTTTTATACAGAGATACTCTATCCATTACATTCGAATCAGGAATATTTTTAGCGATCTCTCCCTGAATTCCATCTAAATATTTAGTTGATACTTTATCAATATCGTGTTCATCAATAATACGATTTGTCTCATATGTAGGAAGGCCAGTAGTATTAAGATGTTCGTAGTAATCTTTAATTAAAGTTATGAATCTTTCTGAACTTCCTCTTAGCTGACCAGGAATAAGCTCTTCTACGCGAAGAGATTCTGTATTTGCTGCATTATTATTAAACGGATCAAAGTCTCTTCCATTTGACGCGATTGCAATAACCGGTTGTGATTGTGCAGTCGAAATATTTGTATATGAAATTATAGTATTAGTAACATTATACGTTGCATACTCTTGATACATGTAATTACCATAATAACTTTCAGTAGGAGGATTTGTGACTGCGTGATTTATAGAACCTTCCGGCATATAAAACACTTCATTGTCTAATCCAATGAATGTATGAACATGGTATGATCCGTCGATTAGTGACGGATTCGTATAAAGCGGATAAAAATAACCAGTAAGTCCGGTAGTATTCCCACTATTGCTCTGACCTTGTAAATAATAAACTGACATAATTTTTAATTCTAATAACTAGAATTATTAGATGGTGGGTTATTGCTAGCTGGTGCTGTGTAAGTGCTACCACCGCTTGAAGATGCGCTGCTGCTTGAACTACTACTTGTACTTTGAGGTGCCGAATTGTCGGGACGCTGCCTTGCGAAAGGAGTATAGTCATTGACACCTGAAGAACCAGCAACTGCGATCGTATCAACTTGTGGGGTAATAGTTGTTCTTCCGATATCGATTGAAAGAAGTTTATTTCTTTTTGATACTATATCATTTGAAGCTGGAGTAACAAATATTTTTAAAGTTTCGGTTTTATTAATTGGTAAACTGTCAATTGATAGTACACCAGTATCGGTGTTAAGTGTTCCTACATTGTTAAATACAATTCTCTTAATTTTGTCTGCTCCAGTTGTGTATGCATATATACGTCGTTCGTTATTAGAACCAATTATAGGTGCATCTTCTAAGCTAAGAGATACCGCATTATATGTCCACGCATCTGAATAAAGTGTTGGTTCTTCTTGACCAGGATCACAGAATAAACCCATTTGAAAATCAACAGGAGTAGATGTTAGTCTACCGTATTCAAGCTGCACTTCTTTATACACATAAACTCGAATAAACGAATTTATAATTGCAACATCTAAATCATCTATTAATCCAAGTAACTGAGAATAGCGAAATACTCCATCAAACTTTTGTAAATAATTTACATTGAAATCAGCCAATAATTCTTCTACAAGGGTAGAAAGTTGACCTGTTGATAGCGATGTTCGGTTTGAATCGTATTTAAATAAAACATCTAGATAAATATATGTGAAATCTGGATCAATGAGAACAGGTTCAATACCAATAACTCGTTTCGACTCAAGTTCTTTGAGTAAATATACTTTATCTAAATCAGACAAAGCTTGTGCATCATACGGCTTAACTGATGCGTATACTTTACCATACTGAGGAGGATCATTATCTTCTCCACCCCATACTGATACTGTTTCGATGTTATTTAAAATCTGATTAATTAGCGTTTTATAATCTCCTGAAGTAACAGCTCTATTTTGAGTTATAAACGATAGCGGTGCATTTTGTCGAATACTTTCAATGTTTTCTTTTTCACTTCCATTAGTTGCTCCGGATAAAGTGACAATAGTTGGTTCAGCTGAACCTGGGCTTTTCCATTCAAATACATTAGCTCCATTACCTTTACTTCCTTGAGTACTTAAATATTTAATTTTAATTACATTAAGAGATGCAGGTTTTTTACCAAAGATATTATCTCCAAATTGAATTTGATAGTTGCCGTTATAATTTTCATTAATGAAATATGCAGCAGTCGATGGACCAACATTCGAAAGACTTTCAAATAAAGAATATGTCTCAACAGCTGTAGAATATTGATTGTCAAATACATCAACTATTATATGATTTAAATCAATATTAGTATCCTCGATAATATATTTCTGTTCGACATTACCAGACTCAACAACAAAGGAGATTTCTTTCATTTTCCCTTGATATATGTCAACACTATCAAAAACATATTGTCCAGTAAGTTCATCGAGAACCGCAGTATAATCATCTACTGTTATAAATGTGTATTTTACATTATCGACCGAACAGCTAAGCGTTTGTCCCTTATAAAGTGTATATGTTGAAAGATTGCGATTAACAGTTCCGTCAAATGTTAAAGAAATATTTGCCATTGCTGCTGACCTACTTCGTGGAGTATATCCTAAAAGCTTTGCTCGTGAAACAACATTTGCTCTAATTTGAGCAGAATCAATGAATGATTCGTTCATTGCGTTATGCGCTACCACTGCATTATAATGCGTGTTATATGCAAGTATGTCTAAAAGCTGGTTAAGACCAGAACCTTCAAAATCCCAATCTTTATAATGACCGCTCGGATCATTTTTAAAATAGTTTTTAAGATTTTCTTTGATTTGATCAAAGTCTAGTTCTGTAACATTAAGTTGTTTCATTATCGTAAGCGTTGTAAGTAAAAATTAATTTCTTCTCTTTGTTGGGATGATATAATATTAAAGCCGATTGTTACTTCATATGAGTTTCTTTCTGAGTTATCTATTACTTCAACAGTGTGTCCCTGTGTACGTGGCTCATATGCTTTTAAAACATATAATATTTCTTCTTTAATAGCATTTGAAGTAAAGGTATCTGCTGGTTCAAATAGTAATGCTGTTACATTTGAACCAATCTCAGGATGAAATGGTCGTTCGTCAAAGTTGGTTAGAATTAGATTCTTGACTGCGTGTTTAACTGCGTCTAAATCCCTTATTGATGGTATATCTTTTGTATTGGGATGTCTATCAGTAAAAAACAATGGAATGTCACTATAAAGGTTTTTACGTGCAACCTTTTCGCTTTGACTTAAATCTGATAATCTATTTGACATATAATCTATTTATATTATACGATGGCTCCTTTATACTTATTTAGTTCAGCAATCACACTCTTATTCGAAGCAAATCCTTGTATATATCCCTGTACTTCAGATTCAGATTTTTGTTTAACCGTAACTAACTTACCACCTTTTACAACGTATTCTTTCCATTCTACTTTCCCGTTATCTCCTGATGACAAATCATCGGGATTAAAATCCAATTTTGTACTTAATGTATTAATCTTAGAGAATTTTTTTGCTACTGCATTCGCCTTACTAGCTTTGTTTTGTTCAACAAAATATTTTTCTATTGCTTTTTTATCGCTTGCTGTTGCATTTCCTGAGTTAAAGAATGTTGTTATATCAAGCGATTCAGCGCTTGCTTTATTAAATGCACTCTTTATTTCAGGACTTTTTCTCATTTTTGAAGCTGATTTAGCAGCTTCAATCTTATCCTTTTTCTGAGCATCTTCAATCGGTTTAAGAGTGTTATCTTTAAATTCAGTGAACTTACTGAATATCTCTTTTCTTGGCATTGCACTAGTACCTGAACTGGGTAAAGTTTCATTTGATACAACAGTAGGTACAAGGTTCTTTACCTTTTCTGGTATTGCCACCGCAGTAGTTATTGCTGCACCTTTATCTTTTACTCCGCTGATTTTACCGTTAACTATTGAAGTAGCATCAATATTTGGTACATCTTTACAGAAATCAAAACCAGCGGCACCTGCTAAACCAGCAGCATCTGTTGGTAAACCAGCGGCACTTGCTAAATCAGTAACATCTGCACCGCCTGCCAATGCAACGGCGGCTCCAACTGCCAATGCAGCACCTCCTCCTAATCCTGCAGCACTTGCTAAACCAGCAGCATCTGTTGGTAAACCAGCGGCACCTGCTAAATCAGCAATTCCACCTCCACCTGCTATAGATCCTGCTAAACCAGCAATATCTACATCAGGAAGAGCATCACCCCATTTACTTTGAATAGCTGCGACAGCTACTGCTAACGCTACACCCTTTTTACCCTTTAGTCCATTAAGTTCGTTCTTAAAGTTTGGTACTTCAGGTACCGAAGGTATCATTGCGTCAAGCTTAGCTTTCATTGCACCAGCTTGAGCTGTTATAGCTCCCATTCCTCCTGCTGAAACACCGACAAGTAAAGCCGCGAGTGCCAATTTCTCGGCATCGAGTTCATCGAGAAGCGGGTTACTTGCACATGGTATTTTAATCGACATATTAATTTAGTAAAATGTTGGCGCCGTTAGCAACGATGTTTGCTACTGCATCGATATCCATATCTGCGCTTGTATCAAGTTTCATGGTTGAAGTTGACGCACATGTAAACTTTTGACCTACACCTATTTCGTGATTAGCTACTGTTACCATTTTAGTCGATGCTAAATTTGTAGTTGTATGATCCAAACTAGTTGTTTGACTAAATTCACCAGTAATATTTGTAGTAGAATTTAAAATGACATCTCGTATTTCGTTGCCTCCAATTCGAGTAGTGTAATTCTTTGCTACATTACAACTGTATTCTTCGTCTATTTCAAGTAGTTTATTAAGACCGACTTTCTCAATTGAATTACCTTTGATATATTCTGTTTTATCACCCTCGACTTCCAGATGATAGTTACCTTTGACAAGAGTTTTTATATCACCGTTAATTGTCATATTTACGTTACCTTTCACATATACATTTTTATCTTGAAAGGTAACCTCAAATTCATTTCCGACTACAGTTACAGTCTTATCTCCATTTGCAACAACCTCTTCGTAAGTACCTGAGGTGTGGTATGTTGAAATACGTTCAGCATTGGGTGTATCATCGTGTTCTATAATGTGACCAGACTCAGTTTCAATAGTATGATTCTTAGGATATGCTGGTCCAATAATCTCTTCGAGTTTGTGATTCTCCCAAGTCAATCTTTCATAATATGAATCAGCTTTATCGGGAGATACACTTGGTACTCTTGGAGGAGTTGCAGTTTCAATTTCTGTTTGCCTATTATCTTCTTTCGAAATATATGGTTGAGCCAAAATATATGCATCTCTTGCTGGTCTTGGTGTATCAACTTCATTTTCATCAACAAAATTGCTCCTAGGATAAATTCCGTTTGGATCATTATATCCCATAGAAGGGTCAGATTTTTTAGAAAACATAGATGGAATAGATCCCATAATAACAGGATCTTGAGTATTAATTCCGTCTCGAAAGAAACCAATAACCCACGTTCCGCACAATAAGCCAGTAGCAGATTGACCTATACCTGTCATTGATGCTGATGTGACAGGCAACATAGTCATTGCCCAAGGTAAATCTTCAGTAGGTATACCTTTTTCTGGTGACTTATCAGCATTGTGATATCCGTAACATCTTACGCGATATCTACCCATTTCCATTGGATCATCAATGTCTTCAATCACACCGGTGAACCATGCAAATCCACCACCATTATTAATAAAATTTTCAGGGTTCATGATCTATTTATACTTCCATTCCAAATGAGTCTTTTTTCACCCGTATCTCTGAGAAATAATCGCCTCCTTCGAAAAGATGAGTTACAGAAGTAACTAAGTGTCTTCCAGATAGGTGTTTATCGTACAAATCTCGAGCAGATTTCGGCATAAAGGGCATTGATGCTAATAACTTTTTCATTATTCCGGGATCTGCTGCTTTTGGAAACTTCAACTTAATGACTGTTCCAGGATTTAACTCCATATCACCAAAAAGTTTTATATCATGAGATATTGTTTCGAGCGCTTCTTCAATTGCAAGAGTTTTGCCGTTAGTATCTTCTTTTAGTTTATTGTAGTTTAAACTTTCTTCACCATATGATAGGTTATTAATTGACACATGTTCAAGATGAGACTGCGGCATTAAGTTTAATGGTTCTCCATTCACATCAAACTGAGTTGACAGAGGAGTTTTTTTATTTAATGTGAGAGATTGATCAAAATCGTTGTCATAGTTATAATCATATTTAGTGTATGTCTTATACGAATAATCTAAATAGTTATTTTCTGATGCCCATCCACCGTTTGCACCCTGATAAACCTTCCCTAGTTTAAGATTCGATGCAATGTCAAGAATACGAGAAGCTCTTTGAGCGTAATCAGCATCACTATTAGGGTCTTGACTAAATTCTCGTTCATCTTGATATGTATGATATTCTTCTGCAGTCATTAATTCATGCAAAGATGATAATCTAATTGTGTTATCTAAAGAATGATAAAGAAAAAATGGAGAAAAAGATTCATCATACGTCTTTTTCCTCAACCATTCAGCAGCCTCAAGAGGAGTTTGCCATCGTATAATTCCCTTCATTCTTGATGTTGCTTGGCCGTTTATTTCAAAATCTTCAAATCCAAGATCTTCAGTAATAATCTTTTTAATTTCCTCGTCGGTCGTGTTAGTAAACGAGCGAGATATTTTAGAAAGCCTGGAATAATATGCGTGATCTGATACACATGCAATATTATACACGTTTGTATGTTCTTCTTCGGAACTTGCATAAAGAGGATATTCAGTAACAATAAAATTTAGATCAATTTTTTTCCCAAATAATCTGCTTGCAAAACCTTTACCAACACTGTTTGGTTTAGTCGATACTTTTATCCTTACTTTTTCTTGACCAATAAGCGGTGTGCTCTCAAAGAAGTTTGTAGTATCTTTTATAGAAATCTGTGCAATTATATTTGCAGAATAAAGAGATTCAGTTAATGTCAATTTGACAACAAGATTTTCTATATTATATTCTGCACCATCATGAGCAGTCAATACAACTTTATCGATTTTATACGCTCCGGGGCTTAGAGACTTGTTTGCCCCAAAATTATTTCTTCCTGCCTTAGCCATTTACCTTACTAGTTTTTCTTGATACAACTCAACAAATTCATCGATATGTTCTGGACGAACTACGCGAATTTTAGTTGCTTCAAAGATTTTTTCTTCTTGTTCTTCTTTAATTGAAACATACTCTGCCTGTTCGCTATAGTATGTTTCAACAAAGCTTGGTATATATTTTCGTTGACGACTAATTGCGTTGTATTGTGATATTTGACTTTGATCAAAACCATCTAATCTAGAAGCTGCAACGTTAACATCTATATCTCCTCTAAAAAAATCTTTTGGTAATTCAACATCTTGTTGGCTGAATACTTTTGAATACGCGTCGAATGCAGTAGATCTATCACCTTCGTTTTCGTTATCAAGGAAATAGGATGGAGCATTATATGAATTCTCGTAAAAACGGTGAGAAGAAAAAACAATTTTCGAGAAGAAAAAATCTAAAAAGTATTTGTAATATGCATCGCTTCCTTCTGAAAAGGAAACCTGATTGTTTGGATTATTTAAATAAGCTTGCCATGCATAGTACACGGTAGTTTGATTTAATCTTGTCCATTCAAGTGCAGATTTTGCCCATTCGCTTCTTTGTTCTTCGTACTGTGTATACCGTAGGCTATCAGTTTCTTCGTTTTGATTATATTCTATTTTCCATCGAGTGTTATTAGCGAATCTCCCTGCGTTACTGATATTATAAACCCAAAGTTGAAACCGTTGATCATCAAATCGAAGGATTTCAGATTGAATTTTAGTTCCGTTTCCTGCGGTTTCTAAGGATGATAATTTAATATTACCAGTATTTAAATCTAATCCACCAAAATAGTTTACCATTTCAAACCCATTTTCATACTTACGAGCAACTGGATATTGACGTGGTATAAAAACAAGTGTAGAATAGTCTGCATAATCTTGTTCGAGCATTAACTCGAATTGACGATATGATTTTGGCCAAGTATTTAACCCTTGTTTAAGAGTTTCATTTACAACAAAGAATGTCCAATAGTAGTCAGGAGTTCCATACAATCTATTAGATACAATATCTGGTCTTTCTCCTTCTTTAATTTCATAGTATGTATAAGTTCCTATATCGTCAAGTATTTCTTCATTTACGTCAACATACCGAAATATATCAGTAAGATCGGTTTTAACACCATCAGCATTAATATCGTATTTTATTTTAGGGAATTGTGTGAAGAATGACATAATTAACTACCTTTAGTGGGTGCAGGTTCTGGTTGCGGAAGTTGAGTAACAGTTAATGGTCGACCATCCTCGCTAATTCCTCTATTTCCAAGTTGGTCATTTTCCATTTGTTCAACATCATGTCTATTCAACGCGCGAGTTTCTTGGAATGATAATTCTAAATCAACTTCGAGAGGAGCATTATCTGTATAATATATATTTCCACTGGAGTTAAAGTTTGTATTAACACCTGTACAATATGAAGAATATATGCGAGGAATAAATGGATTTTCTGTACCAGCATCCATATTCATAAATTTAATTGTCCATACTGGAGGATATTCGAGAGTTAGAGTATTAGTTTCTCCTCCTCGTGATGCATAAAGGAAATGTCTAAACTTTGATTGTATTGTACGAATAAGCTCTGATTCACTTGCAGAGCGCGCAACCATTTTAAAACTAAACGTAAATTGTCTTACTCCGTTTTTAGTAAAGGTTGTATTTGTATTGGGGTTCATGATTTGCTGAGTAACAAGTGATGCAGCATCATCACCCACTGGCAAAGCCTTTAATGCGATTGCTTTTACCTGTTCTTTGTTTACACTTTTTATTTGACCAAGTATGTCACCTGCTCCAGAATTTCCGGCAACTACGTCGACCGCGCCTGCTTTTGCTCCTAAATCTGACTGTCCGTATTCTGCTACATCAGCAAATGCTATGGCGGAAGCGGCTGGAAACCAGATGGGATGTCGTTGTACTTTGCCAGATAGCATTCTTTCATGAGCGGTAAATACCATGCATGGCCGACTAAGATCGCCTTTCATTTCTGGAGGATAAATAAGAGGTGCGACACTTTTATTTCTACTAACAGATTTGATTCCTTGTTGAACCAATTGTTTTTGTGCGACTTCTTCCGCCTTTCTTTTTAATATTTCTTCAAAATAATTAGTTGCCATAACAATTCTATTTATAATAAAAATATGACATACAAGGGAAGATATACTGTAAAGAATCCGGACAAATACGACGGTGATCCTACGAATGTAGTATTCAGATCGTTATGGGAAAGGCAAGTCTTTAAATTTATGGATACGAATCCTGATGTAATTAAGTGGCAATCAGAAGAAACTGTTATTCCATACCGTTGTAAGACTGATAATAAGATTCATCGGTACTTTATGGATGTCAAAATGGTTACAAAGGATAAGACATATCTTATTGAGATTAAGCCAAAAAAACAAACTGAGGCGCCGAAAGAACCAAAGAGAAAGACAAAGAGATATATTACTGAGGTAATGTCCTATATAAAAAACACCTCAAAGTGGGAAACTGCTGAAGCATACTGTGCTGATAGAGGATGGGAGTTTGTAATATGGACAGAAATAGAACTTGCAAAGCTTGGAATTAAACTCCTTGGTGCAAAGAAGCCAAAGAAATAGTATAAATAGAGGTATGGCATCTTCTCTCTTTGATAAAATACAGGCAGCAGCTTTTAGGGCTGATGTAAAACGCGGCACCACACAGTCGCTAAAATGGTTTAGGGAAAAAGTTGCTGAGATGAGAACAGTTAACCGTAAAGCTCTTTTAAGAGATGAAGCAACTAAAACAGTAACAAAGCCTCTAATTGGTCGTATGTTTATGTATGCATATGATCCTAAAAACAAAAAGACTCTGCCGTTTTATGATAAATTTCCTCTTATTATTATGGTCGACAAAGCTCCTGGAGGATTTTATGGAATAAACTTACACTATCTTCCACCATTATTAAGAGCTAAATTCTTTGATAGGCTTCTCGATTACTCTAATAATAATAAATATAATACGTCTACAAAATTTCGAATAACATATGATCTTTTACAAGGAGCATCAAAACTTTCTGCATTTAAACCATGCTATAAACACTATTTAACTAAACACATCAAATCACAAATATCCGAAATATCTGCCAGCGAATGGGAGATTGCAATCTTTTTACCATCTGAACAATTTAAGGGTGCTGCTAAAGATGCAGTTTGGAAAGACTCAAAATCTAAAATCTAATGGAAATCGATAAACTAAAAAGCCTTGTATCAAGAAGAGACGGATTTGCCCGCTCTAATCGATTTGGAATATTAATGGTACCACCACCTGAAGCATTTGGTGATACAGACGAAATAAGAGATCTTAATATACTTTGTGATGCTACCTCTCTTCCTGGAAGGCAGATGCAGACATTCGAGACAAACTACACACGACAACAAGTAAAAGTTGTGCAATCATTTATTAACGAGGATGTTTCATTCACGTTTAATCTTACTAATGATATGTTTATTAAAAGACTGTTTGACAGGTGGACTAATATGATTATCGATCGAACCACGTTTAAGAAAAATTACGATTCTAAATACAAACGTGATATAGCAATATATCAAAATGATATTAATAATGAAAAAGTTTACGGAATTAAGTTAATTAACGCATTTCCTGTATCAGTACAAGCGCTTGAATTAAATAGTTCTGAGGGAGAAATACAAAAATTGACAGTAGAATTTACATACGAAGATTTCGAAGAACTTCTTATAAGACGCCCATAAAAATAACCAGTGGGATAATTATAAATAATATTTTTATTATAACTGAATGAATAACAACTAACAAAATTATGGCATTACCAAAACTAGAAAACCCAACATATACAATCGAAGTACCTTCACTTGACCGCCGAGTTGAATTTAGACCATTCCTCGTTAAGGAAGAGAAGGTTCTTATGATTGCTCAAGAATCAAAAGACGAAAAAAAGATTCTAAAAACAATTAAAGATATTATTAGCGCGTGTTCGTTTAATAAACTTGATCCAAATGAATGTACATCATCAGACATTGAGTATCTTTTCCTTCAACTACGAGCTAAAAGCGTAGGTGAAAGTGTAGAAGTCAGAGTTAAGTGTGTAGAATGTGGCGAATATGCCAATATAAAAATCGATCTTGAAGATATTAAACTATCTGAAGTTGAAGATATCGATAATACTATCGAGATTACTGATTCAATTGGAGTAGTTCTTAAACACGTATCGATGCTCGATGCAGAAAAGGTAGATAAAAATAATTCAGAGAAAGCATTTAATCAAATGCTTGTATCCTCAATTGAATCTATTTACGATGCAGATAATGTATATCCTGCAAGTGAATCAACTGAAAGAGAACTTATTGAATTCATTGATTCTCTATCGCATAAACACCTCGAAAAGATTCAAGCCTTTATTCAAAACGTTCCAAAGCTAACACACACTGTTAAGTTTACATGTAAAGAGTGTGGTCATGAAAATGAGGTTGTACTAGAAGGAATTGAATCTTTTTTCTCATAGGCCTTTCTCATGATTCTTTAGCGAATCATTATCAGACAAACTTTGCGATGATGCAGCATCACAAATATAGTTTAACTGAACTTGACAATATGATACCGTGGGAGAGGCAAATATACGTATCTCTTCTTCAGGATCATATAAAGGAAGAAAATGATCGAATTAGGCGACAAAACAAATAAATAGATACATGTCCCTTCCTAAAGAACTATTAGATGCACTAAAGCAAGATAAGAAAATGCTTGCGGCGAAAATTAAGGAATTAAAAGCAACGCTTACTAATATCTTAACTGAAAGCAAAACTCTTGCGGGCGAAGCAGTTAAACCTACTACAGGCGATTCTGATGTTGTTGATGCTGTCAATAATTTAGGAGATAAGATTAAAGATGTTTCCGTTGAGGTAAATACGGAAACTGCATTTAGTGCTTTTATAGAACAGGGTAAAGTTGCTAGGTTTGATTTAGAAATTCAGAATAAACTGAAAGACCTAAATACTCTTGCATATTCAACAGAAAGTGCTCTATCTCAAGAACAGATCAGCATTTTAAAAGCTCAGATTAAATTACTCGAGAAGGATAATGACGGATCGATGGAAGCGGCAGAAGATCAACTGGATGCGGTTGAAAACTTACTTGATGCCGCTAATGAAATAACAAACGCAGTAAATGCACAAAAGCCGCCTACAAAAGAAGAAGCAGTTTTTAATTCTATTATAGAACAAGGTAAAAAAACTGCAGAAGGCTTAAAGATACAGGAGGAGATAAAATCTCTTGAAGAAAACTTAGCTAAAACTTCAAAATCTCTTGATGAAGACCAAATTGCGGGTGTTAAAGCAAATATTGACCTATTAAAAAGCGGTAAGCTCAAGACTCTCGAGCAAATGAAAGAAGCCCGTGAGATGGCGGAACAACAAAATGCGGCTCTTGAAGAAATTGCTGAAGGCCAATATGATCTTGCAAAAGAATTCAAATCCGGATTTGGTCAACTGAGAGGTAAAGGTCTTGGTGGATTAATTCGAATGATTGTTGTTGGTATACCTGCTTTATTAGCAGGTATTGTAGCAGGAATTGGTGCTCAGATAATATCAGTATTATCACGCTTTAAAACTGTAGGAGTTATATTTTCAAAAATAGGAAAGTTCTTTGCTCCTATGCTTAAAGCATTGTCTGGAGGCGCAGGAGCAATTGGAGGATTTTTGAAAACTCTTCCTATAGTAGGAAATTTCTTCGCGAACCTTGTAGGATTTGCTGGGAAAATGTTTGCTATTGGACAATCACTTGCTAAATTTGCCGGTCCTCTCGGTATTGCTATTACTATTATAACTGGCTTAATTGGCGGAATTAAAGGAGCATTTAAGGGATTTAAATCAGATGGTATTATCGGAATGTTCCGCGAAGGTATTATTGGTATATTCAATGCTTTAATTGGCGGATTAGTAAAAATGGTTGGAAGCTTGATTGGAGGAATATTCAAGCTATTAGGATTTGAAAAAATCGGAGAAGGTATTAAAACTGGATTTTCTGATTTTATTGATGGTATAGTTGGACACTTTAGAGGAATGTTCAATGTCATAGTTGGCCTGTTTACACTCAATACTGACAGAATAAAAGAGGGCATAGGTCAAATGATGGACGGTGTAATCAACACTTTAAAAGGAATTGTTAAAGGAATTGGAGGCATAATAATGGGTGCTCTCGGCCTTATTCTTAAAGCTGCTATTGCTCTTTTTATTAAATTGCCTATAATGTTAATTAAGTTTATGTTGAAAGCATTTAAGTTTATGTATTTCGATCTTCCTATAATGGCATTTAAATTAATATTTAAAGCGCTTAAGTTTATGCTAATCGATTTACCAATAAAGTTGATTAAGTTCCTCGCTAAGGCTTGGAAGTTTGTATATATTGATCTTCCTATAATGGCATTTAAATTAATATTTAAAGCTCTTAAGTTCATACTATTTGATTTACCGTTAAAGCTAATTAAATTCCTTGCGAAGGCATTTAAGTTTATATATTTCGATCTTCCCATAATGGCATTTAAATTAATATTTAAAACTCTTAAGTTCATACTATTGGATCTTCCATTAAAATTAGTAGGCTTTGCGGCTAAGATACTTAAAGCTATGTTCTTTGATCTTCCTCTGATGGCATTAAAATTAGTATTTGATGGTCTCAAGTTTCTCTTTATTGGTCTTCCTGGAATGTTGATCAGTAAGGTTACAGAATTCTTTACTAATATGGTTTCATCAATTGGAGATGCATTTAAAGGAGCATTCGGTTTTGTAAAGAAGCTAGGTAAAGCGTCTTGGGCAGCACTTAAAGCTGCCTTGCCTGGAGGTGAATCTCCTAAAGAGGCATTTATGAGAGTTATGGGCGGCGAAAGCGGAGGAGGAGAAGAGAAAGAAGAGAAAGAAAATAAAGAAGCCATCGAGGCCGAGGGTGATGATAAAGCGGAGCCTGATGTCAAGGCTGATGAAGCTATGGTACCTCAGATCATGCCAGAGAGAAAAGAGACCGTAGAAGATTTTGAATCGCGGATGATGGCAACTGTTGATGGTAAAGAAGGAGGTGGAGAAGATCCATTGCTTACCGGAATACCTGCCATGGAAACAATTGCACAACCAGCTGCATCAGAAGAAGGACTTCAAGATTCAGTAGCAGCCATGACTGAAGAAGGTGTTGATCAGGTAAAAGGAATTGCTGAAGAAGGAACACCGACTGGCTTATTAGCTGACCCAGCTGCACCTTCACCCGCTGCGAGTATTGCTGCTGATGCACCAAAGAAACTTGGGTTTATGGAGATGATGTCGATGGCCAAAGCTGGAAAATTTGCTAAAAAGGCTGCATCATTTACTCCTCCTGGAATGCTATTAAAGGGTGCTTCAAAACTTGGAGGCATGGCGAAAGATGGCGTCGAGAAAGGTGGAAGCATGTTAGGTAAATTCTTTGGCAAAAAGAGTACAGAAATGGCTGGTCCAGAACTTTCAATGGCTCAAAAGGAAAATGCTGAATTGAAGGGTGAAAGTGATAAAGGAGCAGGAGCAGTTGTTGCACCTAATAATTCTTCAGTAAATAACTCAAAGTCTTCAGTAACAAATACAACAATTTCTGCTCCACCTCACATAGACAGAACACACACTATGTTTGGAAAAACATGCATAGGTTGGTAACAAAAAAAGAGGGAAGCGACATAAGCCACTTCCCTCTACTTATTCTAAATCAGAGATGCTTAGCCTTGTTGGGCTAACTTGGCAAAATAGTCAAGTGTGTCACCATCATCTTCTGTATCTAGGCTTACGTTAGTATCTTCCTGAGGAACATCTACTTTAGCAGCAGGTGCATCGACTCGTGGTGGAAGTGTCTCGTTAAGCTCGACTTGTGTATCTGTCGAAAATGTATCTGCTACGGTTTCTTCACCGAGGACCTCATATAATTTCTTCTTTAGGTCAGCGTAAGACTTATAGTTGTCTTGGCTAACAAACTCATTCAAGCTATGAAGAGTATTATATACAGACTCGAGCTTACCTTCGTCTCCTTCGAATAGTTCAGAAGAACCTTCGAATTCAGACTTATCATAATTACGATAGCCTTCGAAGTTACGAATTTTCAGCTTGAAGTTAGCACCGCCCCAAAAATCAAATGGGTTAACAGGCTTTTCATCTTGAAACTGCGGCTGCATAACATCCATTACCTTATCCATGATCTTCTTACCATACTTGTAAAGGAAAACTTTTCCTTCATTTTCAGGGTTAGCAGAGTCAGAGATAACGAGGATATTCGATACGTGATGAAGGCGACGCTTACGCATACGTGCAAGCTCTTTATCTTCTTCACGACCTGTGTTCCACAGTTGTGTATTCATTTCACTTACAGGATCGGTTTGACCAATCGATGTAAGAGAGTTTTCGATATACCATCGACCAGTTGGACCTTTAAATCCATGATCCCAGTACTTAATCCACGGGAGGTCTTCACCTTCAGGGGAGGGTAAGAAGCGAATAACGGCATAACCATTACCTGCTTTATCTACGGTTGGTGCCCAGAATCGATCATCACCGTATGATTTCTTTTCGGTGTCTTTAGAAGCTGCATTAATGAGCTTATCGATTGCTGATGCACGGTTTTGTTTTAGGTTCGCGAACGACATATTATTTTTTATATTGCGGTTTATTTATTTGTATTACGGTTTATTATTAATACCGACAAACTCTATATTATACTGATTAGGTCTTGATGTAAACAACAAAATGAGTCTCATGCGATATTTGTCTTGGTTTGCAACCATCAGTGGAACAATGAATTTTTGGTATTTGCTTAGTGTAAGAAGAGTAGACTCTACGATTCCTAATGGATCTTTGAGTTCACTCCTCAGGCTTTTGATAAAACTTACTAAATGATCTATAATCACGAAGGTATCAGCTGATATCTTTTGACTCATATAGAGATTAAGTAAGAGGTTATCGTTTTTGTCAGAATTTGGTTTGCAAACTCCGTCAAAGTCGAGGTTATATTTATATGCTTCTTCGCGTATAATCTTAATTTCTTTTTCAAAATTATAGCTCAATGCTTGGCGATGTGCGTTTCGTTTTTCATGAGTCGCATCATCCATGTCTCCGACCCACACATTATCTGACATAATATTGTCAACAAAAAAGAGTTTTAACTCATCTTCGTTAGGATATCTGCGTGCGATCTTCTCGAAAAAATATCGGTCTTTCCTTCTTTCAAAGGTAGAAGCTTTGACATTTGTTTTAAAGTTGTATTTA
>Ga0181408_1000079_pt1 | contig 26955 bp, 25 predicted proteins | sample 31SPOviralmetaG_FD_130137 | JGI IMG/M metagenome (GOLD analysis project Ga0181408, IMG submission 130137) | Marine viral communities from the oligotrophic San Pedro Time Series (SPOT) site, San Pedro Channel, CA, USA - 31 SPOT_SRF_2012-02-16 | ecosystem: Environmental > Aquatic > Marine > Strait...
CAACCCAATGGTATATATGTTGACTTTTATAGGTACGGTATTTTAATTGATATCCAACAAAGTGGTATTGTTGGTGAAGTGAACTACGTTTTCGTTCTACTTCAATTGACGTCTGGTTTGGTTCTTTTGGGAGTTGCATCATCCATTGTAGGATTCGTTGCAAAGTTCTTAATGGGTGACATATCCCCAGTTTATAAAAGTATAATACAAGAAGAATTCGACCCTGTTAATGAAGCCGCTCAATATGCCGCACAGGCGTGTGTAGCATCTAAAGTTTTCAAAGAAGCAGATGAAGATGGTAAAGGTGATTTAGATTTCGATGAACTTAGAAAACTCGTCAAAAACTGTTTCGCGAAAACTTATGAAAGTGGACAAGAAGATAACAATAGTATAGATAGTAATGACACTGACTCATTCTCACACGACGATGTCACTGCAATGACATACTACTTAATGCGCGCAGCGGATCCAAAACTTAACGAACGTATTCTATACAAAACCGAAAAAACGTTAGACGAATTAAAAGAATCGGTAATTACATTACACGAGTGGCAGGAATTGTGTGTTGCGGGTGTTTTAGAACGTAAGAAAATGCAAAAGATAATAAATCTCAATCCATTTGTTCAAGATATAAAACACACTATTGATACTCAAAGAAAACAAGAAAAAGTTAAAATACAAGATAGAGTTAAAAACCTATTTGAAAAAAAGTAAGTTATACCTAAATGATACCTAAATGATATCTGTTTAAAAATTAGTATTTTTTAAACACGTATCTATTCATCATATTATTAAAAATAAATTATTAACCACGATTTTGTGCCGTCCATCGAGGAATCAAGGATATACCATAATTATTCGTGTTGTTATTATTCATTTCGTGGTTATTATCAGTTGTATTACGTTGTTCGCCACCCCTTTCGCGATTATTACCAAAAATGAGAGTTTCTAACACACTTCGTGGTTCAAAAAGAGATTGTCTATTCTGACCAACGGGTCTAGAAACATCCTCAAAACGCGAAACACGCACGCGTAAAATTTCTCGCTTTAAATTTAATATCTCTCGTCTAAGAGTATCTATAATCTCCAACCCTTCTAAATAATCATTTGATAAATTTAAAAGGTACGTATCGCGTGCTGTATCACCTGTTGCATAAATTTTTTTAAGTTCGTTACATATTTCCAAATAAACACCTTCGGGTAATGATGATTTATACTCGTCTATACGCGACATAACATTCCTTACAGGGTTATTAGTCATTTATATTAAGTAAATTTTTTATTTTTTTTTATTTTTTTTTATTTTTTTTATTTTTTTTATTTTTTTTATTTTTTAAAATAATAATTCCAGATGTTAAAAAAAACGCACGAATAATATTTTTAAATATTTGTGATCTTACAAATCGTCCAGGTCTAAATATAGGTATGGATATTCTTAAAAATCTATTACCGTAAGGTCTTCCACCAAAACGCATATCCCGTAATTTATTACATAGTTTTAAATAATCACCCTCCGGCATACCCATTTTATTCTTATCGATCAAGGTCATTAAATCTTTTATATCATCATCAACCGTAATAATCATATAAATTAATGTATTATTTTATTATTCATCCTCATCTACCATATCCGCCCACGACTTACCCTTATATTCGGGATCGTTTTGTAATTCTTCCTCCTCATCCAACATATCAGCCCAACTTTGTTCACGCAAAGATGTTTTTTGTGTATCATCAGTAGATGTATTAGAAATATTATTAATTTGAGTTTTAGGAACCGTATCATCGCCATCTTCACACATAGATTCACTCTCTATAACTTCGAGAAGGCGTTCCTCTATACTTTTACCACCAACATTAACCTCCTCGTACTCCGTATTTATGAGATCGGGATCTGTAACGTCGCCGTGTGTATCACACAATTCACACGGTTCGGTAGGAATCTCACCAGGTAAATGGTTATGTTTTGGAGGATCGGGTTTTTTAGAAACACTTTTCTTACCACCACTTTTTGTTTTTAATTTGGGTTTCAGTTTAGGTCGAGGTCGTGTACCACCACTGGTTTGTGAAGATTTGTTTGGGGTTTCATTATCATTATTGTCTTCCGTATCATCGTTTACACGTACATTTTCGGGTGGTGATCCCGTTTTATTTGCGTGCATTTTACACGTATTCGTACCACCCAAACATCCTTTTTTACATCTACTACCTTTAGCAGTTAACGCCGTACATTGATTTTTAATACCAACGTTCCGTTTTGGGTCAACTTGTTTAGAAACAGTTAACGCGTCTAATTTATCGTGAAGCAGTTTATTATCTTCACGAAGTGCCTTAACTTCACTCAGAAGCTCTAAAAGAAGCGTATTTGTATCCATTTTTGAATTCGTTCTTCTCAATAACAAATGTTTTTAATTTTTATATAAATTCTACTTTAACTTAAGTTCTAAACAACACTTTATTTATAATAAATTTATGTTTATTATAAATAAATTTAAAAGAAAAAATATTTTTTAACCCGATCAAATGGATTTATTCTCAAAACCTTGCTGGTTTGCAATTGCTCGTACGTATGGTTTAGGGTCGCCTTTGGATAACATGTGTTTAATTCGATTTTTTAACCCCCGTTCATCTGAACAAGTTTGCCAGTTTTTCCCGTACCCGCGTTCAAAGTTTGCCTGTTTTATTTGTTTATAAGTCTGATCAGACCAACAATTGTCATATTTCCTAACTGTACCCCATGTAGGTGCATTGTCTTTTAACGTTGTTGTTAACCCATGACCTTTATACCGTTCTGCTGAGTCGGTATTCATAGCGCAATCTAAAATGTAATCTTTTCCTGCCATGTCTAGTGTAAAATATTCAAGGTGGAATGCTTCTTTAGCATCTTGTGCCCTACCCTTACTATATCCCATATAAAAGTCTTTTCCACCTTCCTTAAACATGAAACGCGTAGGTTTGGCAGACGTACTCACACCATCATCATCACCACCATTAAAATAATTCTTCTTTTTCAGTTTAGATTTAATAGTACTTGGTGGGTCTACAAACTTAAATTCTTGTGCTTTAGATACATCATTCGTAAGCCAAACCATTTCTGGTTTTGTGATAGTAGACGCAGATAACTTTTTTATGTAATATAATGTTTTCTCACCTTTATCTCTCCCCAAAGCATCTCTATCCTGTTGAATGTCATCGGTTACGTTTGTCGTTCCACTCCCAGCATCGTAATAAGCACCCGCATCATTCCACCTGTTATCGTCGAGAATAACTTGAAATTTATAACCCTGTTTTTGATTCCCAGTAGGAGTAGACCCTTTAAGAATCCTAATTTGGTCCATGGAAAACATGTGGCCAATCCTACGATAAGCCTTATCGGCATCAGATTTCCAGTCCCACTGAAAATATACCTCGGTACCAGCAAGTTCACCTTCTTTACCCATTTCAGATTCAAATGTGCTTTTCATTTTTGGTTTATACGTTTGTGAACTCGCTTCGAATAATTCCAAGGATAAACGCAATTGGTCTTCTGTTACAGCAAGAACTATATCGTCCTGACCTGCACCAGGTAAAAGTGTACCTTCTGTCGCTGGTGGTCCATCATTCAACTTATACATGATCTTGAATTTATTTGTACCCACCAGGTTTGTACTAGCACCACCATCCGTCTTTTTATTATCGAAAGTGTGTGAAATAAGACCAGAACGATTAATAAAATATTTTGCATTAGCGTCTTCGATGGTGGTGCCATCAGCTTTAAATTTATTAATAACGTCTTTGTTTACCTCCGTTTCACCAACTGTGTGTATTAAAGTAATCTGATTAACCCTCTGGAAACCCCCTCTATTTTTCCATTTTAATGTAGCTGTAATGTTATTAGATAACTTAGCAAAATCATACCCATCTTCACCTGCGTATTCCGTATACGGTTCGATATATGGTTCTGCGTACGCCTCCTTTTTAACAGATTCATCTGGGTTAATAATCTGTTCTATTTCTTGCATTTCAGCAACTGGTAAAGAAGGTTCTTCTTCCCCTGGACTTGGTTGGTTTGAAATATCATCCGGTTTTTTTCGTATAAAAAACCAATACACTAAAAAAGATACTACCGCAACAATGAGAAAAATAAATGTATTGTTACTTCTCATTTATACGTTATTAAGATTTTATTATTACCCATTTTACAATTATTTTTATGTATCGTTTCATAAATACTTCTATTCTAATCGTATTAACAGATTTTTTTTGCATGATAAGAAGAAATTTGAGATGTACCCGTATAGCTAAGCATTTCAAATGCATGGTGCCCATCTCTTAATTCTTGATCTGTCATTTGTTCCATTGTTTTTACACTTAATTTACCACTATCATTAGGGTTAGCAACCAAATATGCATCGACAGTACTCAATAAATCGCCTGTACCACGCGTATTATCAGGATCGGTCTGGTCTCCCCTGTCTCCCCATTTTATTCTGTTTGTTTTATTACAGTTTGATACTCTGAATGCGTAGTAGTCTTTATTAGCATCGTCACCAGTACCTTTCGTATACTGATCCTGAACCATTTTAAATGTAGTACAGAATGTTCCGTCGACGCATGTTTCATTTATTTTGTCAGCTTGATCCGTACATATCAACTGCATTCCATCAGGAGCCCCGTCGGTTTTATATTTAAATTTAACAGCAACATGCTTTTCCTTATCGTTACAATAAAGCCGAAACGCGTTTTTATCGGTTGTTTCGTACCCTTTATTTTTATTACATATTTGTTTCGTAACCTTATCTAGACGATAATTTTTGAATGCATTTTTCTTTTTTGGATTTCCATAAGTGTTTTTAGTTAAAAGGTATACATTGTTCTCAGATACAGCACTTGTTGCTTCTGCATCACTCGCACTAGACGGCGTGACTAGACGCGTCTTCCTTTTAACCATATCCAAAGTTAACGAAAGATCCTCAGGTGTAAACGTTTCTTCGAGTTCTGTTTTATCACCGGTCTCTGGGTCTTCTGTAAGTTTAGCTGTTCTACCATCAGTTAATGTATACCATATACTATACGTGTTTTTGCCCAAAACACTGTATGCTATAAGGTTACCGTCACTGTCGCTTGTGGCGCCAGACTTGTGTGTTACCGTGTAAGTTAATCCAGATTTATAATTTTTAAAAATGTCTTTATTAACTGCAATTTCATTACCGTCGGCATCGTATCTTTGGAAAACGTGATCGTAAGTCTTCGTCGTCGTTTGATCGCCACTACCGGTTTCTATAACTCGTCGTATCGTTATTTTTGTCGTATTATTAAAACCAGCTTTATTATCCCACGTAAGTTTTATTTCTACATTTTTAGATAAGTCCGCCCAATCCGTATCACCTTCCGCGTATTCCGTATACGCTTCTGGTTCGTCTCCGTCTTTGTCAGGTTTAAAAGTAACCACGGCTTCGCCCATAGTCGCACTCGGAGTTTCGGGTGATGCTGGTGTTGGTGCTGGTGTTTTTACGGTCTTTTTCCTGATAAAAAACCAATATACTAAAAAAGATACTATCGCAACAATGAGAAAAATAAATGTATTCTTACTTCTCATTTATACGTTATTAAGATTTTAATTATTAAATATTTAATTAAAATTGTGATATTTTAAAGAATTCTTCGTTTGATTTAAAATTGTCCGTATTTGTATTGTGTTGATCACTACTCATACCAATATAAAATTTTATACCTCTATACTCATCATTTAGGATATCTTTATCAGATACAACCGCTGGCCATTGTGTTACTACTGTAATACCACCACCTTCTTCGAACTTTAGTATACCAGGAGTTACTGTATTATCAGTATTATCCCATAAACCATTTTTATTAGTATTTCTCGACCAGGTACCGTCTTGGTATGGGTTTATATTACCAAAACCTTTCCAAACACCTTCATTATTAAACCAACCCACTTTGAAAGATGCAAGTCTTTTACCGTCAATTTCTTTACTAAATACTTTAAAAATAGGTGGTGTATTCCCTTTAGTAGAATTTTTACCAAAAGCACCCAGACTCCATACTTTATTAAAAGGTATTACATCGGTACGAAGGGCACCATACCTACAAAAATCGTCTTTGTCTTTATTATTATCTACTGGACAAGAGTCGGGTTCGGCGTGATTATTTTTACAATAATAATAAAAATTTTCAAACCCTTCTGGTTTAATTTTCCATAATTCTTTAGAAATATTTTGATTTCCCCAACCGATTCCACCACCGAGATCAGCGCCTACGAGATTACCTCTGTAAGACTGGTCGCAGAACATCGGCTCTGACACTTGCCAACTTTTCCCGCTATCCCCAAATAATCCTTCGTGTTGTGCGGCAGTAGTACTTTCCTTACCATAATCTTTATATAAATATTTAAGTTTATCTTGCGTAAATGTTGTATCTGAAATATCCATGTAATACATTTGATAACCTGGGTACTCTGTAGTTACATTAGTTCCATCGGTTGTTTTTTCTGTATTTTTGTTAGATAATATACTAATACATACATTTTCACCGGTACACAAACTGTTATCTGCAGTAGGGTATTGACTAGATGAACTACCTTTTGTCATGTATAAATACAACATACCAGCTTTATCTATATCATGGTCATCAAATCGACCATAAACAATTTTAAATACAGGTTTTCTGTCAACGTTTCTATTCTTAATAATCCAAAGCGACGCTTCTAATATATTCATATCCGCCTGAATAGTAGAATAATCAATAAGTGTTACTTTTTTATTAGTTTTATCGTAACCCAAAACTTTCGATGTGTTTTCTGCAAGCGAAAAAATCGTACGTCTAGTATCAGCGTTATTCGATATATCGTCTATAAAGTCTTCGACATAAAATTTAGTTCTGTTATCGGTCCCAGACTTCCAGGAAAGTTTATTACTGTCCCAATACAAATAATTAAACGCGTTATTAGTCGTTTTTGCTTTTATATAAACTACGTTGTTAATTCCCGTTGGTTCTAATACTGATTCTAAACCAGTCGCATAATCAGGAGTACCATCCTTTGTAAACGGCATGTGGTTAAGAGGCGCAAACGTTTTCGGGTTAAGAATATATAAGGGAAAATCTACAATATCCGTATCCTTTTTGAACCCACTAGCTTGTGCAGTAAATACAAAATTCTTTGCTTCTACAAGTTCCATGGTTAAGTTCAATTCCGCTTCAGTAACTTTACATATTTTACAGCCATCGTCATCATCTGGTGTAGGTGATGTGTATAGAGTATACACTTTGCTAGAATCATCCCTATCATACGCCTTCAAAACCATTTGGTTTACTCCCCTGAGATCTTGTTTTTCTATCTTTTTGTCAAAATCGAGGTTACTAAAAGTAACCTGGTGTTCTGTAAAATTTTTTAATTGAGTGTCGTTTTGACCCTCGTACGTGTGTGTAACAAGGTTTACATATTCGGCATCACCCCTTTTAATATTCCATTCGAGTGTAACCTTATTAATAGATTCAAAACCACCTTTATTCTCCCATTTAAAATTAAATTTAACGTTATTGGATAATCTGTGAAAAGTAGACTTATATTCTGTAGTGTCTTCACCCTCGTCGTATTCAGTATACTCCTCTGTACTACTCTCCCCCCTTTCATTTGGTAAAAGACTTTTCGTTATACTTTCAACTTCGACTTGAGGACCTCTATCTCGATTACTTTTTTGGTTGTTGTCTGCTGGTGATTTCTTATCACGTGCCCAATATTTATAGAGTATATAAACTACTACGAGTGAAAAAATAATAATAAAAACTGAACTCAGTTCCATTTATACTCTATTGAGATTTTATTATTAAATATTTATTCAAAAAAAAGAATATTAAAAACTGTAATCAAAATCATTTAAACTTTTATTGGCTTCGGTCTCCTCATTGACAATCATTTCAAGGCCATTATCCAGCTTCTTATAACCATTTCTCACTTTTTCAGCATTTATAAAAGCCCAATCGATACTTTCGTATTCAGATTCGGACAGGTTAGTATCAATTTTCTTAGCGAATATTCGATTTTCGTTACGTGTAGCCTCTGCTTTTTTTGCGTGGTGAGTCGTGACTAAAAACCTTCTATCCTCGCCAGTAACACCGTCCTCTATCAATTGGATATTATATATGTGTACAGGGATGTCTATATTCGATGGTTGTTCCTTTTTTTCCCACGTCTTTGAATCCTTTTTAAAGAGTCTAAATTTACTCGCATTCGCACTCTCTTTTACGAGTGTCCACCCCACTTTTTCATTATTATCGTCAATCTTAACGAAGAAATCACCACCCTCGTCATTAAGTGGTGCCCAATGTTCTTCCGCGCCGTTATATTTACTATTCGGGCGGGTACTTGACGTGTGAAATGTACGTACACCAACACCACCACTTGTATCGTATTTATTCTTGTAATATTTACCATCCTTCTCATCACCAGCTTCCCATTCCCTATGGTTAGTATGATTAAGTAGATGCGATTGTTTATGATTATGTGGATCGTAATGATTCCAATTCTCAACTGATACTCTATTTATGGTATCATCCGTATATGCAGGAGGCTTAAACTTAGTTTTACTTATAACAATATGGAATTCTTCTGTATCACCAGCGGCTCTAAACATAACACTTCTTTGGGGATGTGCCCGTTGTTTAAATTTTTTATCGTTTATAAAACCGTCAATAAAAGTCGCATCATTCATTTTAGATGAGTCCGTTGTATGTTCCCAATGGTTAGTAAAAGCAAATATATCTACTTGGTCAGACCCTGGTCCTGACCACTGACTTTGTTTACCGAAAGGATAAGCACCCCATCCCCAATAATTTCTTAATATACCCGCTTCCGGAAAACTTTCTGAAGTTGCTATGTTACCCAAATCACGACGTCCACCTATTTTTATTTTATTTTTATTCGTCGTTTCAAAGGGTCCTGGTATAACGTAAAACGTTTCTTTCACGACATCCGAAGTAACTTGAGTTCCTTTGTAAACCGGTTTAATATTTCTCGTTTCAGTTTCTGTCATTGAAAGTGTTAAATCCAAATCTTCTACCGTAACATCAGTACCCTCGAAAGTTTCTGGTACTAAATGACCCGTTGTTGTCCCATCATTGAGAAGATATTCGATACGCATGTGTGTTCGCCCTACAACACTATAGGCACCACCATCGTCTTTGTTCTTATTCCCAAACTTAATCTTATACCCACTTTTAAAACTAGTAAACATATTGGAGTCATCACTTTTTAAAATGTATGCGTAATTATCCCTGTATTTTATCTTATCTGCAGCAACTTGTGTTTCGGTACCATCTTTGTCGTACAACGCTACTAATTTAGTAGGTTTAAGTGCTGTTTCATCTTGTTTACGATCCCCATAAGTTTTACTGGTTGTTGGTGGTTGGGAGGAATCTAAGTATCTATAAAATCTAAGTTCTTTAACAGTTCCAAAACCTTCACGATTAGCCCATGATAGTTGTAAAACGACATTCCCTGATAGAGTTGTTTGTTCATCACCCGTCAAAAATTCCGTATACTGCTCCGTCATATAACCTTCCTCTTTATTGGAACTATCCGGGTTAAGTTCAAGAACAGTTTCGTCGATTTCTATTCTTGGAGCACCCGTCGATGATCTATTTGGTGCAGGTGCGACATCGCTACCACCCTGGTATTTTTTATAAAGCATATACACAATCAGTATAGCAACAATAATAAATAAAATAGTACTTATGCTCATACTAAGTTTTACGTTTATATAATATTTTATTTATTACATTTTTTAAATACACTGATATTTCCAATTCTCATAAATGATTTTATCAAGAAGTGGAAGAAGACGACGCGGGAGGAGGAGGAGAATCATATAAGTGTTTTAAGTATGATGGAAGACTACCTGAACTACATATATATTCGATTTTTCCATCAATTGTGACCTGTCCAGCTGTACCTCTTGTACCCGCCTCGCGTATACAATACTTTGCGTTAGCATCTTGTGGGTCCCTATTTATAATTTTCATGATGTCTTTTTTGTCTTTTATAACTTTAGTTGCGGCGGTTCCGTGGTTTTTAAATACAAATTCAGCCGTATCACCATCCTTAACTGTAACTTCCTCCCAATTAGTATACACGGGGTCATCTTTTATCATGTGAGATTTACACATCTTACCATACCCTGTTTTTTGTGTAGTAACCTTATATGTAACCTTACTACTGTGTGGGTGATTCTTGTTTTGATTCTTGTACCATACATCGTTCTCATTAGCAATTGTCCATTTACCAACACAGTCAGTACCCGGAGGAGGTGGAGGAGGTGGAGGAGGTGGAGGAGGTGGAGGAGGTGGTGTTGGTGGCGTTGGTGGTGTTGTTGGAGGTGGTGACACCGCGTCTTGAAGGGACGGTGGTGGTGGTGATTCGTTCTCGGCGTTGCATATCCAGTGGGTTTCTCCATCAAGTGTGACCTTCTCAGCAGAACCATGTGTACCCGTTTTACGCATACAATACTTCACGTTATACCCGGGTGTGTCCGAATTTACTATATTCATTATGTCTCTTCTGTCTGTAATAAGACCATTGTTTACATATAAAAATTCAGCCTTATCACCGTCCTTAACTATAACATTATTCCACTTCTCCGTTAAACTATCTATTAACATGTGAGATTTACAATCCTTACCATTTCCGGATTTTTGTGTAGTAGTCTTCCATTTAGCTCTACTATAGTTTTTATTACCCGTGTGCCATACATCGTGTACACCACCCATTGTCCATTTACCAACACAATCAATATCAGCCTCTACTACATTTGTATTATTAGAATTAGTTGTTGACGGTGGTTCAGCTGGTACAATTTTAGACAATGTACTTTGCGTATAATCGCTTTTATTTCTTCTTATAAAATGATCCCAATTTTTTGTCTTAGAAATAGCGACATCGTCCCTACATTTTTTTGGATCGTCATCATCGAGTCTTTCATTCATCGCGAGAGCATTTTCGCCGTGTAACACACACGTATTCCTTAACTGAGGTACCCCATTTTCTGGTAAACCGTGGTGAGTCTTGAGTTGTCTGTTGTCTACATCTGGATTGACTTCGTCGTCGTTCTGTTTATAATTTGGTGTATCTTTATTATATTCGGAAAAGTAATCAACACCCGAACAATCATCCTGGTATGAACATTTTTTCAAACAATCGTCTAAAGTAAAATTAGTCCATTGTGCTCTAGGAGTTCCACCACACATTTTTTTCCGTTTTTCGTAAAAATATGAATCAATTGAGGCTTCTCCTGTGTCTGCGTGTTTAAAAAGTGTATTATATGTGTTCAAATCCAAACCCATAATTTCATTAAAAGGTATCTTTTTTGTTTCTTTACATGTCGAATTTATACACCAAGTATCCGGGTTTATTTGTTCTGCTTTATGACACATATTAGTCTGCCAATTCTCTATATGTGAATACATTGGACAATATATAGTTTTGACGTCTACATCATTCAGGTATGAGGGAAGATCAATCACACTCATATTTTGAAAACCACAATTGTTTCTAAGTTGACACGCTACTTCTTTCGTCTTACCCTTATTCTCACATTTACCATCTCTAACTGGTTCTTTAGTAACCTGGAATTTCACTTTCTGTTTACCTTCGCCACATTGTTTATCACACGCAGTCGAATAAATCCAGTCCCCTTCACAATCTTTACCTGGAACACCTTTACATGCATCCGATTCACCTACTACAGGGTCATCACAGTCTACTGAATCAGGGGCTTCTGCAAGTGGTGGGAAAGTACGTTCTACGCAGGGTTGTGTGTTACATTCTCTTGCCTCAAATCCATATGGTTGATTTCGACACCCGAAACCACCCGCGTAAGGCCATGATACCACTTTATACATTTTATAACTCTTACCACCACCACACGTATTTGTACAATCGGACCATTCAGTCCAACACCCGTGACAATCATTCGGGTTTATACCATCAGTTCCATCTGGACAAAATGGAGTGTACCACGACTCGGGTTCTCGCCAGTCCTTGTTCAAACTAGTTTGTGTACATTCGTTATTATTACAGTTGTAAAGTTCGGGGTCAATATAACCATGAGAATATTCACATGCCTTACCGCCTAATTTTTGTCCTTGTGTATGTTCATATCGTCTCTGTTTTTTACCAGCACCACAGAACGAATCACACTTACTATACACCCAAACACCTTCGCAATCTTGGGCTGTAGGTGGAGGTGGTGGAGGTGGAGGTGGGGGTGGTGGACAAGATTGAGTATTACACTGTTTATTTTCTAATTGTCCGTTTACTTCTTCGCATGATTTGCCGTTACCTTGTTTTTCGGTTGTAACGGTATACTTTCTCTTTGACCAACCACCACCACACGATTTTGAACAATTTTCCCAATCACTCCAAGAACCTTCACAGTCTACACCTATAAACTTGGATGGTATTTCTATACTAGCTCCAATAGGTGTAGCAGCCTTACTCACATCAGTTACGTCAACTGAAAAATCAGATTCTTTAAACTGTAAATCTATAGTTGATACTAAATGAGTCTCACTTCTTTCGTTATAATAAATGTAAAGTTTATTCGTACCCATAAAAATTTTTCTATCGACATCTTTATTTTTTAATAATTCTATAGAAACGTCTTTAAAATCCTTAAGATTTTCGGGTGTTGAATCTTCAACCTTTATTATTTCTTCATCATCGAAATATTTTAAAACTAAAATCCATTTTGTTACTACACTTTCTACATCTACACGGTTTTTCCATCCAATATCTAGTTTATTAAATGTAGGATACCCTTCTTTGGTATTACCACGTACACTATAAATTACCATAGAAAGTAATAATAATGATACGAGAAACACAACAATTCTATCGTGTTTCATTTTCTATATGTCAATATTTTTTCCTGGTAAAGTTTCATTTTTTTGTTTATCGATAGAATGTTTTTTAGTTTTAAGGTGTAAAGTACAATACTTCTCCCCCTGTACACACCTTCGCGTACACTTTATACCTTTTTTGGTAACGTGCGAACACTCGATTTTAGGTTCGAGAACCTTTTTGGGTATTTTTTTAGGTACGGGTTTAGAATTTTCAACTAAACTTCTAAGTTTTGTAATTTCCAAATCCTGGGATTCAACTCGTTCTCTAATATATTTCAATTCGCTCGTAACTTTAATCAATATATCGCGATCACGAGTTTTTATTTCGTTTATCAGTGATATTATATCTTCCATGTTCTAATATTAAAAAATATTTATATACTATAAAAATGAATACACGTCCTGTAACAACCGTTCTAACAGAAGCTGTTTTTATAGGTTTTATTTTACAGTTTATTTTTTGGGTCATGAAAAATTATGTATATAAGGGTACAGGGTCGCTTATTATATCAGGTGCTTTAGTACATTTATTTTTTGAATATTCACCTTTCGGTAATATTAACGAAAAATGGTGTAAAATAATATTTGATTAAAAATTTGGCCATCCCATTTGAAATAACAAATTAGATAATTCGTTCTCTTTACACTGGTTATATACGATATCATTATTCGTCTCGTCTTTTATACAATCGATTTCTTCGTTATAATCATTTATATAAGACTTATAAAAGGTCTTTTCGTTACCCACATTGTGACCAGCATCTAAAAGAGCACCAATTGTATATCTTCTAAGAGTTATTCCAAGTTCTCTGGCTGCTTTTCTAACAGCTTCTTTTCTAACAGTAGATGTAATATTTTTCCTATGTTTTAATCCTCTCATTTTTTTATAAAGTTCTTCTATTTTTGATGTTGTTTCGTAATAAACGTATTCGATTTCGTTTATATTCATGTGACTCCAATTATCTCTATCAACTTCGAGTCTTGCGTTTATTTCAGAATCTGGATCGTATACAGTTTCACTATCATCATCCGACGAAGAATAAATATTATCAGGTACACGAATTGGATCTATGTTCACTTGTATAAATTCACCTGGGTTTAAGGGTAAAGGTGATACACTATCGTATAAAGTAGTATCGTTTTCGTTAAACTCACCCGGTAAAGGAGCTAACCGTGGAACTGGTGAAAATGGTGGTAATGGTACATCTAACCTATTCGTATAAAAATCGTCGGTTTCAGAATCCGTAGTTTCGTATGTATTATTCAACACTACGTGGATATTCTTCATGTGATTACACATTTTAAGATAATCACCTTCGGATAATATTTCTGAATTCAAATCTATGATTTGCATTAAAGAAACAAGATCGTCCATTTTTAAATTAAATATATAATAATTTTTTTAAACTTAGATTATAAAAGAATTTTATTTTTTAATTCCTTTGAGAAGTAATAAAGCTTGTACAGCTTCACCTATTTCTTTGTGTTTTAAACAAAATCCGTTCTTACCAGCTCTACAGTAACAGTTCTCGTAAGGACAATTTGGTCGCATAATTAATTTATATTTTTACATTTTTAAAACTCACTTAGGTTTTTATATTATATCATTTCATCGTCATCTTCAATTTCTAAAGTTTTTTTCAAAATAACGTCTTCGTTTTCTAACGCGTGTTTTACCATATCATACGATACAGATAAAATCGCAATTTTATAGACAAAAAAACTAAACATTGTCGTCATATAATTAAAATCAAAAGGCATATTTTCATAATTCCATACCGATTCAAACATGGCAACAGATAAAGGAATAACAAATTGATTTTTAAAAATGTAATTATCGTTCTCTAAATTATCGACGTACTTATACAACATATTCACGTATAAAGTAGACGCACCTACACCAACCATGGATGATAAACCATTAACAGGACCATGACTCAAGAAAGAATAAGACGTTATAATGGCTCCGTATTTTATAGTATCTTTATAAATTCTATTTTTCATATTTTCATATTCTTTCATACTTTCTTGTCTTTTTTCCTCCGAAAAAACAACTTTTTTATACGATTTATTTAAAAAAGGATTTATAGTTAACATAACTGTTTTTATAAATAAGAACTTTTCTTTTTATATTTGTAAGATCTAGGAATATCTATCACAATAAGTTCACCACTTTCGTTATACGAATATAGACGATCATAAACTGTATGTGTTTTTTCGTCGTAAAATTTAAATGGTTTATCCATTTCAACTTCTTTTTTTATATCGTAATAGTCGTTTGTAATAACACGACGTAAAGTATTTAATATATGTAAACTATAATTAGAAATAGAAGAAAACATTCTTTATTGTTTCTTATCATCTATATATCCCGTATATTCTTTTTCTAATCTTTTCTTCTCAATTTTTACTTTTTTAAAAAAACGTTTAAACGTTCTAAAAATATTAAATACGTTTGTATCTTCGATATCTTCTACGTATGATCTGTAATATTCTGGAAAGTTTACAAGGGAACGAATTATATAATGAATACTATTTATTAAATCTATTATAAAACACAAAAATACATCCAATATTAAAAATAATAGTTCTTTTATTGCACCAAACGGAAAAACTTTATATACAGCTACTGGATAAAGCCACCAAGTCATATGTATGTTTAAGAATCTTTTTTTTATCTATAGTTACTACAAGATGGTTTCACTCCAGGAGTTACCTAAAAAAGTACAGTATATATCAGTAGATTCAAATTTTGTTACGGGTACAAATAATACATTTTCTGTCGATCTTAACCTTACTTCAAATACGCACGTATCTGATATAAGTAAAGTCATTGGTTTAAAGGTCGTTGATTTTTACGTTACACAAGTCGGAGGTTCGGGTTCGGGTACAGGGAATGGTGCAAAATACATCGACATAATATGCGAAGATATACCAAAAATCGCCCAAATACTCGACGAACGTAAAGGACAAATACTTGCACGTATGGCTTTAGAAAGACAATTCGATGGAAATGCTCAACATAAAATGCACGATAAACAGTGGAAAGGGTTCAATAGACCTACCATACTATTTAATCCGATATCAATAAAAAAACTTAATTTTGAACTATACGAATTACAGGGAGATGGAGATTACGTAACTTTACAACCCGATTCTGAATGGTTTATGACATTAGAAGTAACAACAATAGACGTTAAAGAAAAACCCAAAAACAGGGAAATACAGATATTGTCTGCTTTAGAAAAACTTATCGGGAAAATCGATGAATTAAACGTAAACGTTAAACGACTTCCGGATAAATACGATATCAAAAAAATGGAAAAAGAAAAAAAGAAATACCCATTTAAATATATATTCCTTTTACTAACTATACTCGTAGGTTGGTTTGTATTTTATAAAAATAAAATAGCACCAAATCCTGTCATTTAAAATTATTTCTTAGTAGTTGGCTTTTTCTTAGCTGGAGCTGGTTTTGGTTCTGAAGTTGGTTTTGGAACTGGAACTGGTTCTGGAACTGGTTCTGGAACTGGTTCTGGAACTGGTTCTGGAACTGGAACTGGTTCTGGGACTGGTTCTGGGACTGGTTCTGGAGTTGGAGCCGCCTTTTTCTTAACTGACGTCGATGCCTTTTTCTTTGGTGCATCAATCGCATCCGCCATTTCTTTCAAAATTTGACATATTAAATCAGTATTCAATTTTGGTTTTTCTAATTGTTGGGCAATCTTTTCTCTGACAGAGTCCATGGTTATAATATATATAAAGGCAAGATAATCTTTATATATATGTTATTCATTGGTCCAACACTTATTAGTGGTATAGGTCAACACACGAATAAATATATGGATCTCTTTCCTGGAAGTATTTATAAATATATACACGATGATATACCAGAATGTGAAAATGGATTTTTATTTGCATTACCTATACAAACATGGTTTGATAAAATACCAGAAATAAAAAGAAAAGTAAAAAATTTAATATGTATGACCGTATGTGAAACGGAAACTGTACACGAAGATTACGGTAAATTGTTTAAACTATTTGATAAAATCGCCGTACCGAGTCATTTTTGTAAAAAAATATTTTCGAACCAGTTTCCTGATACAGAATTCTACGTCATTCACGCCCATATACCTTATAAACGCCCTTACACTTTCTACCATATAGGAAACATAAGCGACCCAAGGAAAAACTTTAATAAAATTCTAGAAACATTTGTTCGATTAAATAAACCAGATGCGCGTCTCGTTATTAAGGCGACGTGTAATAACACTATAAATATACCAATACCAAACGTGGAAGTTATAAATGGTCTAGTAAATGACGAAGAAATGGAAAAAATACACGCACGATGCGATTGTTACGTGAATTTTTCGAGTTCGGAAGGGGTTGGTATGGGTGCAGTAGAAGCAGCACTACGCAACAAACCCGTAATCATTACAGATTATGGTGGTGCACCCGAATATATAAAAACACCATATTTAATAGATTGTGAAAGAGAATATATAAAAAAAGACGATTTTCTATTTAAATCTGGTATGGAATGGGGTAAACCGAACGAAAATCAACTTCGTGAATTTATGGAAGATGCGTATACCAAAAAAATAAGGTATATGGAACATCCAGAAACACACGAATTAACAAAAAAAGAAAACGTTCTAAAAGAATTCAAAAATTTTTAAATTTATACGTATTCATCGCTTATGTAATTTGATAAATAAACTATTAATCCAGTTAAAATTGTTGCATAAACTAAAAACCCTTTTTGTGTAATCATCATGGCAATTGTCTCGTCTATGGGTTTAACATTGGTTGGTTTCTTTAAAACATCAGTGGATATATAAGATATGATTAAATATAAGGCCATAGCAATTATGACCGGCCTGAGTGTACCTTCTTCTAACATATTTATATATACACTATATTATTTTTTACTATGTTTTTTACAATAATTACCACAAACAGCTTTGAATTTACAGTTTGTTTTTGATAATGTTAGTGCTTGACATAAAACATTATTTTCTTTCTTAATTGGTTTTTTGTCTTTAGTAGTATTGTTAAGTTTTAAATAATCAATAACTTCAATTTTCTGATTATTCTTCTTATTCATAAATTTTTGTTTAGATAAATTCATTTTATATAAACTTTGAGCAAATTTTTCATCTTTATTCATCCTCTTCGCAGTTTCCAAACATTCTTCGTAAGTTTTAATTTGTGGTATAATTTTAGTATTGGAATAACATTGTTTTTCTTTGACTTTTTTTATATAAGTATAAAAACATTTATTAGTTGTCGACGTGACCATTTTCTTCGTATCTATTTAAATAAATATTTGAATTAGTAACCACTAAGGTTATAATGGTACCCCAATTTACAAAATTATATAATATATAATAAATTAAATAATCAAATACACCGACACTCGTAGTATAAATAGTCGCAAAAGAAATATAAAAACTATGCGACAAAACAAATATAATTCTATCTTGAGTCATACTTATTATAGACATAGTCGAACTAATTCCATTAAATATAGTCACTGTATTTACTTCATCAATAATATACATAAACGATAAAAACCACATTAAATAATTAAAAAATTCCCAAACAAAATGAAATTTATACCGTGTTTCTAATATAGTACTATAAGAAGAATGTCTTGTTTGTATACCCGAATTACTTTCTAATTGATTTGTATTAACGTTTTCAATGTCAAATGGTTCCGGTCTATTTTCTTCGTGATTTATACCTATAGAAACTGTACCATCTGGTTGAGATATCTGATTATAATACATAAAAGAATAACCCATTTATTTTTTATGTATCTTATGCACAGTGGTTTTTGTTACGAATGCAAAAACCCTTTATACCCTTATATTAAATGTCATAAAAAAGAAGAAAGGGAAATAATAAGAAAATACAAAAAAATTAACCCTATATTTTTGTCAAATAATGATATATTTATAAAATCCTATAATTTAAAAGCAAAACGTGTATGTTATTCTTGTTATCGTAATAGTAATAATAAATGTATTCTTGAATTATTAAGAAAAAGAGAATATGGTATGATTAAAAATATATATCCCTTATCTACATCTCTAACAAGTAATGAAATATTATTATGGTTTTCAAAATTGTTAAAATATACAGAAAAAAATAGCTTAAGTAATATAACAATATAATATAAATATAGTAAAAATTATGTCTGAAAATATACAAAAATTATCACACGTTGAACATATTTTAAAAAGACCAGATTCTTACGTAGGTCCAGTTTCCAAAGTAAAAGAAAAATATTGGATACTCGATGATGAAAACGAAAATATTTTTAAAAAAGAAAACGTATCGTATTCTCCGGCATTATTAAAAATATTTGATGAAATACTCGTAAATGCAATAGACAGGAATTCACTTTATCCAAAAAAAGTCACAACAATAACCGTTAACATAGATATAAATAAGGGTGCAGTAAGTATAGAAAATAATGGTCCTTTGGGTGGTATATGCATAAAAATGCATAAAAAAGAAAATATCTGGAATCCAGAATTAACTTTTGGGCATTTATTAACGAGTACAAATTACGATGATAACCAAAAAAGAGTCGTAGGTGGTAGAAATGGATACGGTGCAAAACTAACAAATATATACTCTTCAAAATTTAAAGTAGAAATAAAGGATCACGAAAATAAATTAAAATACGAACAGTTATGGACAGAAAATATGAAAAATTGTGAAGAACCTAAAATAAAAAAATTTTCGGGTGCATCTTCTAGCGTATGTATATCTTTTATACCCGATTGGAAACAGTTTAGTATGAAAAAAATGGAAAACGATATTTTTAAAATATTTGAAAAACGCGTACACGACGCAAACGCTTGTACAAGCTTAAATTGTAAAGTTAAATTTCAAAACGAATCTCTTCCAAAATGTCCATTCAATAATTATACTAAAATGCATTCAAATACAGATGAAATTGTATATTTCAATTCAGAAAGGTGGTCTGTGTGTGTAACACCTACGGATGATGGTTTCGAACAGGTATCTTATGTAAATGGTATATGTACAAGTAAAGGAGGTACACACGTCGACCACGTAACCAATATAATATCAAATGGTATAATGAATGAATTATCAAAACAAATAAAACTTAGACCTCACCAAATAAAAAATGCATATAACATATTTATAAAATCAACTTTAGAAAATCCGTCTTTTAGTAGTCAAGTTAAATCCGAATGTACCTTAAAACAACAAAATTTTGGAAGTAAATTTGACCCACCTCCATCCTTTATAAAAAATATTTTAAAAACATCCATAAAAAACGATTTACTCGCTCTTTCAAAATTCAAGGATATGAAAGATTTGAAAAAAACAGATGGCGCTAGAAAAAATAAAATAACAGGTATACCAAAATTAGAAGATGCTAATAAGGCAGGAACATCGCAATCTTCTAAATGCACGCTCATAATTACCGAGGGTGATTCAGCAAAAACACTCGCCGTTTCTGGTTTATCTGTAGTAGGTCGAGATCATTATGGTGTATTTCCTCTCAGAGGTAAATGTAAAAATGTGAGAGACGCAAGCGTAAAACAGCTCACGGAAAATAAAGAATTTAGTGACTTGAAAAAAATTTTAGGTCTACAACAAGGAAAAATATACCATTCTCTTTCTGATTTGAGATATGGAAAATTAATGATAATGACAGATGCTGATAACGACGGAAGTCATATAAAAGGTCTCATATTAAACATGATACATTACTTTTGGCCAAGTTTACTCAAATTAAATTTCGTTGTGAGTATGATTACTCCAATAATAAAGGCAACAAAAGGAAATACGATAAAATCATTCTATACAGATTCATCTTATAGAAACTGGTATGGCGAAGGAAAACCTGGTTGGAAAATCAAATATTATAAGGGTTTAGGAACATCGACATCTACAGAAGCAAAAGAATATTTCAGAAAGATATCAGAACTGACAGTTCAATTTAAAACGGATCCACGTATGGACGAATCTATCGAATTAGCGTTCGACAAGAAGAAAACAGATGAAAGAAAAAATTGGTTATTGGAAAATACAGAAAAAAATGCGAACGACCTCGAAATAAAATATGGAAATATAGGAAATTTACATATTTCTGAATTTATTCATAAAGATCTCGTTAATTTTAGTCTATCAGATTTAAAAAGGTCTATAGCACATATATCAGATGGTTTAAAACCGTCACAAAGAAAAGTATTACACGCATGTTTTATAAAAAATTTAACAAACGAAATGAAAGTTGCACAGTTAGCAGCTTACGTATCCGAAAAAACATCTTATCACCACGGTGAAGTATCTTTAGCGGATACAATTGTAAAATTAGCACACGATTTTATAGGTTCAAATAATATAAATTTATTAGAACCATGTGGTCAGTTCGGTACGCGTCTTATGGGGGGAAAAGATGCAAGTCAGACTCGTTATATATTTACAAAATTAACGAAAGATGCTCGTTATTTATTTGATTCTAGAGACGATCCTGTTTTAAATTACTTAAATGACGACGGAAAACAAATAGAACCCGAATTTTTTGTACCTATATTACCAACTATTCTCATAAATGGATCAGAAGGTATTGGTACAGGGTTTAGTTCGTATATACCATCGTTTAATCCACGCGACATAAAAAATAACATAGAAAGAGTACTTTCAGGTCAAAGTATACAAAAAATGAAACCTTGGTTTAGTAAATTTAAGGGTCGTATTTTTGAAGATGAAAACGATTCGTGGATAGCAGAAGGTATATGGACAAAAGTAGGAAACGATATACACATCACGGAATTACCACCAGGTAAATGGACACAAGATTATAAAGAATATTTAGACACACTCATCGAAAAAAAGACCATAAATAATTATACAAATAACAGCACAACAGAAGATGTTAACTTTTTAATATCCGGATACAGCGGAGAAAATTTACTAAAAGATTTTAAACTCCAAAAAACATTTCGAACGAGTAACATGCATTTATTTCACCCAGAAAAGGGTATATTTAAATATACAAACCCAGAACATATATTAGCAGATTTTGTAGAAATACGAATGAAAACGTACAAAAAAAGAAAAATTCACTTATTGGATGTTTTAAAAAACAAATCAATAAGGTTACAAAATATTTGCAAATTTATAAATATGGTTATTAACAACAGACTTGTAGTATTTAAGAGGAAAAAACAAGATCTCGAAAACGAAATTTCTAATTTATTTGATAAAATTGATAATTCGTACGATTATTTATTAAATATCAAAACTTATCAATACACACAGGAATCTGTTTTATCTTTATCACAGGAAAACGAAAAAACAAAACAAGAAATTGAAATTCTTAAAAATACACACCATTTAGACATGTGGAAAAAGGATTTAAAAATATATAAATAATAAGTAGTATGTGTGATACAAAAGGTCCAAATACAGGAGCACTTATTTCACTTAACGCATTAGGTAAACAAGATCATTATTTACTTACAGACGATCCAGAACAATCGCTCTTTAAGTATAAAATAAACAAACACTCAAACTTCTCAAAATACCACAGAAATACCACAGTACATAAACCAGCAGTTACAAATAACACGTCTTGGCCATTCGGTGAGACTATAAAAATAACCATGAATCCTCGAAATATGGGAGATCTATTAAGCAACATGTATATAATGTTAGATCTCCCAGGTGTTTCTTCGGGTGCATACAATTACGCAGATCAAGTTGGTCGACATTTATTTAAATCTGTAACTATGCGCGCAGACGAATTAGTGATAGAAAAATACCACGACGACTGGGGTATAATATACGATAATCTCTACTTAGACGAATCTGAAAAAAGAACAAAAAGGTATACTTTAAACAGGAATTTGGCAGAAAATACGTCTGTACCAGAAATAGGAGGTAACGGAAACAAGGCAATTGCACAATTCAAATCAAAAATATTTGTACCTATACCACTGTTATTTTCTAGAAAATACGAAAGTGATGAATATTACACGAATAAACCAAATAGACCATATTTTCCAACGTGTGCTATGCATAAACAAAAACTAGAATTTGAAATTGAATTTAACCCCCAAACATTCTTTACAGATGATACTAACCCCATATCGATTGATTCTTTTGATATAATAACAGAAGAAATAACAGTAAGTAAAAACGAAAGAATTTATCTAATGAACGAACCACAAGTACTCGTAACAGATATCGTAAAAAAACACCCAACAGAAGATAGCGAAATAGGAAAAGATTTAATGAAAATACAATTAGTACCCGAAATACCAGTAAAAACTATATACTGGTTCTTAAGAGAGAAGAGATACGAAGATAGACAAAATGCAAGAGGTGGTGATGGTGATCCAAATAACAACGACGATAACAGAACGTATCTTTTTCATAACAGATACAATTTTTCGAAAACAAATTTGTGGACCGTTCAAAACGCGTTTTTTAATCCGGTAATGAAAGAAGCTAAATTATATATTAACGGCGAAGATTTACCAAATATACCTACAATTAAACACGAATATTATAAATATGTTGTCCCATTTACGCACAGATTATCTCGTCCGGAAAAAAATATATACAGTTACAGTTTCTCGATGAATCCTATAAACGTGGAGCCATCGGGAAGCCTTGATTTTGGGCAGTTACAATCAAATAAAACATTAATGGAAATAAAATTAATACCTAATCTAACAGACGTTTACGTTTTTAACGCTTATTATGTAGGATATCAAACTTTTAAATTTGAGAATGGATATATATCTCTCGCTTACTAAATAATTGTTTTTTATGTTCTTGTATGTATTTAATTATATTGTTTTTTATACACCATCTGATAAAATTTAACTGTGCAACAGTTGTACTAATTTCATCATTTGTTCCCGGTATATTATATTGTATTTTTGTAGACCTACAAAAAGGATCAAATAATTTTTTACTGTATCCATCTAAACTCGATTTATATGCGCAATGAACACTAAATAATTTACCATCGCTCGTCTCGTAAGATAAATTGTTTTTCTTAGAATAATTTGTTATGAACCATTCTAAATTTCTTAGTGAAATACCACTCGTTTTATTTAATATTTGTATAAGCGTAGTTCTATTCTCTGGTGTATGGTAAAAAGTATCTATGGAATGTAGAAGAATATCTGATTTATTCATTATTACATTAATGTACTTAAATCTCTAAGTTCAGTTTTATCCATTTTTTCACAAGCTGGACACCCTTCTTTAAACATTGGTGGAAATGGATGATTATGTCTCGTTATGCTATTTTTTATAATAATAGGTTCTTGTAATTTAGATTCATTTTTATGCGATAAACAGTATTCAGAACCAGGTGATGCTTTTCTCGTACATAATTCACCACCCTTCTTAATACCTTTACAAAACCCACCGGGATTTGGTAAATCCCTTCTAAGAATTTTTAATGGTATACCATGTATTTTAGATATATCTTCTATGTATTTACACATTCTTTCGTGTATTCCCTTTTCTATTTCCTCCTCGACGAGTTTTACAATATGTTCCGATACTTTAGACTTATTCGTCATTTATATTATCACGTTCTTTATTTTTAAGTTTTGTAACTTTAAATAAATCTGTTATGAGTGTTTGTTTAGTCATGTCTATTTCGTGTTTTGTTTTTCTTTTCGGTTTAACGCGATTTATTAATTCACCGAATATTTCTTCCTTTGGATTATCGAAAAGTGGTTCGATTAAATCACATACAGGGTTTAGGAATTTATTTATAAAATAGTACACGTAATCAACTGGTAAATTGTTTTCTTCGGCGTATTTAGGATCTTCTGCTTTTTCATAAGCCTTCGCCTTTGGATTACCAACATCCAAAAGTATATAAGGAACTCTATCCCCAGACTGAGGTTCAGAACCAGGTTGTCTTCGTCTCATTTTATCACGAACCTGTACGTGGCATAAATTCAGAGATTTATAAACATCACCAAGTTGTTGCGAAAGAATAAGTTTATCGTTAGAAACTTCACCTTCTAAAAGTTCAATCGCTCTTTTTAGTGCTAATGTTTTTGGTGGAACTATATCACTACTCTCCAAAACTACATCGAGTAACTCTTTACACACTTCTCTCATATGCGGCGTATTATCTCTTCTTACAAGTTGTAAACCCTTTACGTCTATATAATCCATATTCATATTACCAGATTTATCTTTTGTCCAGAGCTTTGCTGCGTATCGTTTTTTTGAATAGAGAAAATAGGGACAGTACACTTTTTCAAGTTCAAGATTGTTAGGTGCTTTAAAAAGTTTTGTACATTCATTCGCAGCTCGTTCACCAAGTTCCCAACTATATTCGATCGCTTCTTTACCTTCACGTTTACCAACATCGAATTGAACCATAACAGAATCAGTATCACCATATCTTACCATTGCTCCAGGAAAATTTGATTCTACGTACTCTTTTGTTTCATCTATCATCATTCTACCTTTTCTGGTAACTGTAGACGCTATAGGAACACACGGTAAAATACCTTTTGCTGCACCCGTAAAACCATACACGGAATTCATGGATATTTTATAAGCAAGTTGTTTACCGTTATACATCTGTTTCATGGACCCAGTTGATACAGCCATATCTTTCTTAGCCTGTTTACGAAACTGTTTTAATTCCATTAAAATACTAGGTAATAAACTCGGTACATCTTGTGCAAATTTATAAGAACCAAAAGTTTCGTATGTTATACCAGGTACATTTTCATATTTAGGGTCCATAACCATGGTTGAATAACATAAATTGTGTGCCATCATAATAGATGGATATAGACCCTCGAAATCAAGTGCTGTTATTGGTGTATAATAAGCACCCTTTTGTGCTTCTAAAACAGTAGCACCTTCATAACCCTGTGTCATACCTTGACCCCAGGAAAGAGTAGGTATCAAATATCCCATCTCTCTCGCTTTTTTTGATAACTGACTAAAAACTTTTATTTGTTGCCCTCTCTCTACTAAATAACACAGGGGAACCCATGTCGCTTTAGCCATTTCAAGTAAATTAATCAAAATACACAACTTTTCTAAAAGTTTATGTGGTAAAAGTGTATCTTTTATACAGTATTCGGCAACTTCTCTAAGTTTAACAGGATCACCCTCTGCATATCGTGAAAACATTTCTTTCGGAGGCATATCAATTTTATTATCACCAAGGTACTGTTTAGAAACATTATCGAGTTTATACGAATCAAGTTTATACCCTTTCTTTACCTCGTGAAACAGATCAAATATGAAACGACCAGGCATAGGCAAAAGTTTTAAATCATTTGCACCAAGTGCACTAGAAGATAACTTTTTATACACAAGGTTACAATTATAGTTTTTAAATTTACTCATTTGAAAAAATGTATAATGACATTTATTTATTACCCCTCTCTTAATAATATATTCCAAATCAAACCCAAATATATTCCATCCAGTTATTATATCTATATCATTTTTCATAATATAATTTCTAAAACCCTCAAGCATCTCTTTTTCGGTATCGTAACTAATAATATTACACCCGTGTAAATCAGGGTCTGTTTTTTTAAAACACAGACACGTTTTGTCGTAAGGTTCGTTTGAATTCATTTCCTGTAAAGATATAGCAATTTGAAAACATGCATCACCAGGTACTTCTGCGTCAGGAAATTTACCAGTAGAACTATTACACTCTATATCCACGGATGCAACTATAAAAGGTGCCATATTTCTACTTTCGTATGGTTTGAGTGTTTTCCAATCGTTACAAAAAATATCAATATCTGTATTTGCAATATTTGATTTTACACAGTTATCACCAGAATCTAACCACCCAGTAGATTGAATACCAGTTCTGTGCATTAATCTTAAAACAGGATCTATATTAGATTCGTAAACTTTCAATTTATATAGGTTATCAGGTAAAGCCCTTTTCAATCTATTTGCAACTTGACGTCTTAATACAAGGTTTTTAAAATGTACTTGCATAAAAGCAAATTTTTCGTTATTTTGAAATCCCCAAAC
>Ga0181408_1000080_pt1 | contig 26755 bp, 50 predicted proteins | sample 31SPOviralmetaG_FD_130137 | JGI IMG/M metagenome (GOLD analysis project Ga0181408, IMG submission 130137) | Marine viral communities from the oligotrophic San Pedro Time Series (SPOT) site, San Pedro Channel, CA, USA - 31 SPOT_SRF_2012-02-16 | ecosystem: Environmental > Aquatic > Marine > Strait...
CCTTCCGAGGTTTCTTGTAACTGAGAAAGTTTCGTTTGGTGTAAGGGGGCTCGGAGGTGTTTTCCTGGCAAGGTTAGTTTTTTTGCCTATGGAAAAAACACCCTATACTACCCCCAAGGGTAGCACAGTATGTTAAACTCAAGTAAAAAGAAAAGATGAACACCTCGATTAAACAGCTCACTTGAGAGTACGAGGTTAAAAATTTAAGAATGAAATTATGGTTAAGGGTTCTTTTCATCAGATTACCTAAAGAAATATGGTATCAGATAGAACAATTGTATTGGGATGAAAAGGTAAAGAGAAAGTTATGAAGAAGTTAATATGGAAAATGTATAATGAGAATCGTATCTCTTTAGAGGTAGCGGAAGAGTTATTAGATTGTTATTATAATAGAGGAAATAAGGTATGGTAGTATGATGAAGGATTTAAAGAAAATACTTAAGTTATGGTTTTGTAATCCTTATACACTATATATCTGTATGATTCTTGTTATCATATACGGTATAGGGTTATATATTATTACTTTTATCTGATGTACCGAAATCGAGGTTATAAATTTTAAATTATAAATTATGTGTTTATCAGGAGGAATGTATTTAGATGAAGATGATTATCAAGTAGATAGAATCATCGAAATGGCTTGGGAGGATAGAACTCCTTTCGAGGCTATAGAATATCAGTTTGGATTAAAAGAAAACGATGTTCGTAAAATAATGAGAAAACAATTAAAACCCCAATCTTTTAAACTATGGAGAGAAAGGGTTAAAGGAAGAAAAACAAAACATAGTAAAATATCCGAATCGACAAGATTCAAAAGTAAAAATCAAAAGATATGAAAAACAAGTTAGATATTACAGATTGGTTCTTAGTTATAGCATTAGTGTTTTACCTATTCATGGGTACTATGACAACTTATGGACAAGAACTAAAAGGAGTACAAATTGATAAATCAGAGATTATAACGATTACATTCGAAGATGGTTCAAGAGATAAACTTTACCAAAATACTGATGATGGTGTAAAGTTAGTTTATAATCCAATGGGTGAGATAAAACTTACACCAAAGGAATACGAGAGGTTTGTTAAACTAATTAAAAAGGCATCTAAAAGAACTAATGCAGAATATAAGGAAGATAAGTATATTGTAAATGCTTATTCTTGGTCTGATGATTCAGTATATTTTTCAAACGATTTAAATCAAATCGGTGAGTTATTTATAGATGATATAGATAAACTATGAGAAGTATATTCGTTGGTAGTTCTCATTTCCAAGGGTTTGGGTTAGAGTATGAATTACATCCACGATACCAAGATGTTCTTTGGTTAGAACAAAATGGTGTAATTGGCCCATCTAAAGGGCCTCGTAGATATTCAGAAGATGAATACCTTGTTCAACAGAACAGATGGACTTATCTACTTTCCCAATTAATGGGTACTGAAGAAATGAATGTACACGAACATGCCCTTTTTGGTAATGGTAATTCTTTAAAGTTTCTTGATGATGTATATCATAACATAATAGATTTATGGGATGTTAAGAATATCTTCTTAGAGTTTAATGGATTAACTCAAGATGGTTACCAACGAAATCAAAATAAACTAATTGATATACAAAGAGAATTAAAGGATACAGATACCGATGATTTCTTTGCTATAGGAAAAACAAAGATAGGAGAATTTTACCAAAGGTTAAATGAGGTAAAAGGGAAATATCCTAATATTAAGTTTTGGGTTATAAATACATTTGGGTTCGAATCCGAACTATTCAGAGATTTATTCAAAGGTGATATATTAGAATACTATGGAAGAGATGGTAAAAACTACAAATCAGTATTAGATGGGTGTTACCAAGATAAACACTTTCTTTCTGATTCTTGTTTTTGTTTCAATTCCACTTATCCAACTTGGGATTATGTAGTTGATGATATTCATATGAATGGGAAAGGACACGAATATATAGCATCAATGTACTTTTTACAAATCACAAATCCCTCATCTATAATCAATTACGAGGAGGGTAAAACATTTATATAAAATTATTTGGTATTCTCAAATATTTTTCGTATATTTGTAACTATAAACTTTAAATTATGCAATTAAGAAAATCGTTAATAATACAAATGATTGAAACAGGTTTCGCAGGAGACCTACTTTTTATGTTACACTCGAATGGTATTGAATCAAATACAGAAGAATGGTCGGAAGATGATTTGAATGATTGGTTCAACTATTCAATTAAACGAAACATTATATGATAGATTACATTCACAGTTATTTAATAGTAGGAGTAGTATGGTTATTACTACACGAGTTCATTTATGTGAGTCAGAATGATTTCCCTCATCATAAGATGAACAATGGGTTGAGAGTTAGATTACTTCTCCTATGGCCAATTACCATGACGGCTTGGATTATTGGTTTTATAGAAGCTATGAGGAATCATTACAACGATGAAGAAGGCGATTTTTAGTGGAAGTTCACACTTCCAAGGATTAGGTTTAGAATTTGAATTATCCAACAGATATACTTCTAAAGATTGGTTGGATGAAAATGGGGTTCATTGTGCAAATGAACAACATTACATAGCTAAAGATTATTTGATATTTAGAAATCATAGGTGGAGTAGTTTGATATCTAAAAAATTAGGAGTACAAGAATGGAATGTTTGTTTGAATGAAAAGGATTTAGGCCATGGATTGGATTTAGAGTTCTTTGATTTACTACTAAATAAGAAAATAGATGTAACAAATGTTTCTTATATATTCCAAGAGTTTAATTTACTATCAAGATTAAGATATGAACTTGAGGTTTATACTCCAACTGAACTATTGAAAGTATTAGAAGATAATAAAATAGATAGTGGATTTAAAGATTATATAAAGAAATGGTTGGATGATAATGATAGTGGTAGAAGTTTAGAAGTATGGATTGATAAGTTTTCTAAGGTTAAGAAGATGTATCCTAATATAAAGTTTTACATAATAGATTGGTCAGGCATAGATTTTAACAATATTAAAGAACAGATACCAAACGATTTATTATACTATGTTTCAAAAAAATCTAAGAAATCATTCCCTTCTTTTATGAATGGATTAGAACAAGATAAATTATTAGTTACAGATAGTTCATATTGTTATACATCTAACAATAGGACATGGAATATAACATGGTGGGATGTTCATGCAAACAAAGAAGGTAATGAATACATATCTGAAATGTTATTTAAACAAATTAACAAAACATTAACATAAGATGAAACGGAAACTGTGGAGGTTATGGGCACAGGCTCTCGGTGAGAAAACAGGTGATACTGATAAAGAGGCTGATGCCGTTGCTAGATTCAGAACTATTTTAATATTACAAGGTGTAATAACAAACATATTAATCGCAATCAATATAATTATATCTTGGATAAGATAACTTAAATCATATGTATAATAACGCAACATTCGTAGATAAAGAACAATTACAGAATCTAAAGAAAATGGATTCTTGGTTAACTGATAATATGTACAATCTCGGTGAAGATGTAGTAACTGAGGTTAGAGAACTCATTACTCGTATTGAAAAGAAAGGACATTATTATGAATCAGAGGCTGACATACTTAACATGGTAGCAAACGAATATAACATTTGGAAAAAACAAAATCGATGAATTATCCTTTTTGGATTAATGATTTCAACAGAGTATCTAACTTTATGAATTACCCAATTCTAAAAAAGATATTTGAAAACCCTTCTTCTTTTTGGTATGGAGATAATCCAAAGAAACCAAAAGAACATATGGAAAAATCTATTCGTAGATTACTGAATAGAGCACAACCTCAACTTCCTATATTAGTGATGTACAATATACCAAATAGAGATATTGGACTTCATTCAAAAGGAGGGGCTAAAACAAAGGAAAGATACCTCGATTTTATAGAACGATTTGCAAGGGGAGTTGGTGAAGATTCACCAATAGTAATATATGAACCCGATGCACTACCTCACTCAACTCACCTACCAGAAGATGAACAGAAATGGAGATTGGATTTAATGAAAGAATCTCTTCAGTATTTAACAGATAATTGTAATGGTCAGTTTTATATTGATGTTGGACATAGTTCTTGGTTAGAACCAGGTGATGTTTCAAACCTATTAGATAAAGTAAGTAATCCCAAAGTTAGAGGTTTTTCTGTTAATGTATGTAATTACAGAACAACAAAAGAATCTATGAAATGGAGTAGGAAGATACTTAAATATAGACCAAAGGATTACTTTGTTATAGATACTTCAAGAAATGGTCAAGGCCCTAATGATGTAGAATGGTGTAATCCACCAGGTAGAGGGTTGGGAGAAAGACCAACTACTGATACTTCACATCCACATTGTGATGCTTACCTTTGGGTTAAGATACCAGGTGAATCAGATGGGAAGTGTAATGGAGGACCGAAGGCTGGTAAATTTTGGGTTGAACAAGGTATTGAACTAATTAAAAACTCTAAAGAAAGTTAATGATAAAATCAATGTTATTTGCAGGATGTTCCTTTACATGGGGACAAAGTTTACATTATTATGGTGAGTTTCCTGATGATGAACATCCAAGGGATGGTATGTTTTATGAGGATAGAGTAAGAGTACATCATTACCAATATAATGTAGATAATAGGTTTGCAACATCTGTTGCTAGTTACTTTGGTAAAAAACCAGTAGTAGCAGCTAATAATGGTGGTGATAACTATAACTCCATAAAGTGGATGAGAAAACTATTAGATGGTGGGGATATTGGACATAACCAAAAAGTAGTAGCAGTAGATGATATTGATTGTATTATATTTCAAACAACTTCATTTGGTAGAGCATGGCATTCTCATGATGTAGATGAAAATCAACAGATTGTTATGATTGATGAATTTATCGATTATGTGGAATCAATGGGAATAATGATTAGGTTTATTCACTTTGATTGGGAAGAATGGACAATGCCACAAACAGTTAAAGATAGAACAATAAAGTTTGATGATAAGTGGAGTTGGTATCATATAGTACATCAATCAGGTATGAATATGGAAAACCCAACACCTAAAGATTTTGATGATAGAATAGTGGCTCACAACTTTCCTAAAACAGGTGATTCACATTTTAATTTAAAAGGACATCAATACTTACACGATATAATTGTAGAAAACCTAATACAATCAGGATATGGTGAAGAGTACAATACACTAAGAAAACCTAAGTTTATAGAATCTGATTTTTATATAAGATATAGAGATTATTCTCATTTACTTCAATACTATAATAATAATGATAGTAGTAAAAGAATACAACAAATCTTATTGTATTCAAAAGATAAAGATTCTACAGCTTATGATTTAGATTATACTGATAAGAACATTGAACCAATAAAAACCAAATTAGATAAGTATGGATTACTTAATATGTGGATGATGGTATATCCACCTAATAGTTCGGTAGGATGGCATCAAGATGGGTTAAACCATTATAGATATGTTTATGAAATAGCAAAAACAGATGAAGGTGGGTTTGAATGGATTCTTGGAAATAGGTTTCTAAGGATAAGAGAGTTTGGTGAAGAAGATACATTAATGATTGGAGATTATATTCACAGATTCGTAAATGAATCTGATTCAGATACAAGGATATCTTTAGTGTTTGATACAGAGGAAAATTTAGAAATAGAACGAGAGTTTACAGATGTAAACGAAGAACAATGGAACGCCAAGAACTAAACATATCAAAAACATATCTGTGTTTGAATACTCCCAAACTATATATCATAAACGATTATAAAGTTGGAACTCGTTTTGTTAATAGTTGGTTTAATAAACAACACATGGACCAAGTACCAAATCAAATACCTCAAATGGGTAGTGATGATAAACTATGGGTTAAGATATTAAATCGAAAAAAGATTAATAAGAATATCTTAATGATATACCGAAATCCATTAGAAAAAACTATAACAGGATTATTAGAAGATTTCTCAGAAACAATCATTCGAGGTAATGACCCACAAGAGTATAAAGATGCATTAGATAATATTAATGACCATGTACATTTTAAAATATTAAAAAGTTTAACATTTTCTAACGAAGAAAACTCTTATAAGTTTGATGAGGTATTTAGTAATGAGTTTATATACGATACTCCCATTAAATCAGCTGATGTGTTTACATCCTTGTTTACATCTTATGTAGATATGAGAAGAAAGAAAGTGAGTTTAAATGATAAACATGCTAAATATCATATCTGTGGTTTTTATTTCCTTGTTAATGAATTCTTAAGAGATATACAAGATTTTACATTATTTAACATAGATAATAAAGATATACAATTACATAAGGTTTTATCCAAATATAAGAAACCTCCAAAAGAATTAGAATCAACATCTAACTTAAAATATAAGAAACTACTTACCGAAGATTTTTGGAATAGTGATATATTTAAACATATCAAAAATGATATGGAAGATGAGATATTGTTTTATCATGCAATGAAAGAAAGTAAATTTAATATAATTAATACAGATGAAAAAGTGTAATGTTTGTAAGGTAAGAAAACCATCCTTTTGGTATAGAAGAAAACCAAGTGGTGTTAGAAAACTAACTTGTAGAAGTTGTGAAAGAACATGGTGGGGTGGATTCTTAAGAATGTTAGTTAAACAAAGAGAACTAACTGCAGCTGAAAGATTGGGTAATCGATTAGGTTATATGGGAACTGCATTTATTATGATGTCTCCTTATCTTTTGAAGTATGATGATTTGGGAGCTTACACTTATCTTGCAGGAGCAATATTATCCTTACCACAAGTTTGGTTAGCCAAACAATGGAACTTAGTAACAGTAAACCTCAACTTACTAATTGGATACGGATTGTATATTTTTTCATAAAAAGTTTGGTCATCCCAAATATTTTTCGTATATTTACATAGTAAAAAAATAAGAAACCATAGTATAGTATATAACTACCAAAAGAAGAAATTGCCGATGTGGTGGAATTGGTAGACACGTTGGACTTAAAATCCAATGAACAGTAATGTTCGTGCCGGTTCGACTCCGGCCATCGGTACTAACTATGGACCTGTAGCTCAGTTGGATAGAGCATCTGCCTTCTAAGCAGACGGTCAAAGGTTCGAATCCTTTCAGGTTCACAAAAGATTAATATTTATTAATATATGAGTCAGATTATTGAAATATTAGAAGGTTGGGGAAATGTAATTAAAGACCAATTTAATGCAGTAGACCCAGTCACTAAGGCAATATCTAAAAAAAGATTATTAGAATGTGAACCTTGTTCATTAAGACAAGGTAATACTTGTTCACCGAGCATCTATGGATATCACATTATAAATAACGAAAGAAAAAATGGATGTGGGTGTAACATTTCGGCGAAAACTTTATCACCGAGTTCACAATGTCCACTTGGTAAATGGTAAAATAAAAAAATATGAGTGATTTTAATTGGGATGATTACGAGAATGACGATGATGAGTTATTCAACTTTGGACAAAATGAAGATGATGATTCACTTTCAGGTTCTCTTGAGAGACTTCATCGAATGATGTTCATCAATGACTTGGAAAAACATCCAAGTATGATTGTTCCATTAGACCCAAATGAGTTTGAAAATATGTTTGGTTCACCAACTAAAGAGGATTTAGAGATACTCACTCAATTATTAATTAAAGACATCCACAACAGAAGAGCGGATATGGTTATAGATAAGTGGGGTTTATCTTGGATACAAGATATTCTTAAATTTAATGAGGGGGTGGAAGAATATGAATTATGTTCTGTATTCCAAGGGCTTATTCAAACCACTAAAATAAATGAAAGTACATTCTTACAATAACAAAGTTAACTTAAACAACTTACCTTATCTTGATTTAGGTATTGACTTAGATTTAGATAAACTAAAATACGAATGTAATCGGGTATTAAAGTTTGCTGGTACTCAAGATTATAAATCTTCTTTCTTCTTAGCAAGAAAAAAATATAAAAAGGCATGGAGTGGTGTTTCCCTTTGGGGAAGTAATGGTGATTTATTCTCAGATTTCACAGAAGGTGAACACGAAGGTCGACTATTAAAAACTACATTAGAATCTCACATGCCATACACCTACTCTATCATAGAGAAAATCTATGGTAACTCTCCTAAGAGTAGAGTTCGGTTAATGAGAATAAGACCAGGTAAATCTTTACTATGGCATTCTCATGTACAAGAACATGGACAAGATGAGAATGAATTAACAATACAAATACCTATCAATCTTCCAAAAGGATTCAAATATTGTGTAGTCGATAAAGATGAATTTAGTTGGTACAAAAGATTATATCCACCAAGTTGGTTCAAAACTTCACAATGTTTTGAGTTAGAAGAAGGTAGGGCTTATTATTTTAATTCATATCATTATCACAATGTATATAATCCAACAAAAGAATGGAGGGATACTCTTATGTTTTATATAGATTATAATCATAAGGATATAAAAACAATCGTAGATGAAAGTATTAATAATATCTAAACCAAGAATGGGTTCTACCGTTTTGAGTTATAATCTTAGTAAGTTATATAGATTAGATTTTCATAATGAGCCACCTTTAAGAGATAGATATGTATTTCAAGAAGATAATTGTCTTATCAAAATAGTTGTTGGTAACTCATTGACTTGGAAATCTACAAAAAAGATTATACTTAAACCAAACTATGATAAGGTTATCTTATTGCGTAGAAATGAAGATGATAGTAAAATAAGTATGGCACATCTTGAACATAAGAGACCCGATTCTAAATTAGGACCTTGGCATGAAGGATATAGATTAATACCTAATATACAAGTGGGTAAGTGGATTGATGATTATTATAATAATGGTGAGGAAATATATCAAGAGATTATCGGTATGAATATAAATCATATTGAGCTCACCTATGAAAATCTATATAATGAAGATATAGAGATAAGAAGAAAAGAATTAGATAAGGTAATAGGAGAAGATAAAGTACATTGGTTACTTCATAAGAATATGTTAGATAAACTTAATCCTAAATTTAAATATACAAACCTACCAAGAACATACAACCATAAAGATATACTATGAAGATATATAGATACGAAATGAAAGAAGAGCATTATAAGGGGATTGATATCCTACAAGGATATTATGGAAAAAAGATTTCAACCTCGAATAAAGAGCATAAAGAATCCATCAAAGAGAAAATCCAACGATTACAAGAGATAAAGGATAAATCGTATTATACAACACTACAAAGGATATGGTTGAATGATTTAAGATTATCCTACATAATGGATAAAGGAGCTCCTTATCCTTTGACTTAAAAAACGACCCCTCAATTTGATAGTAAAAGAATTTCGGTAACTATAATATTAAAGAACGGAGACATCATAATAATAATACAGATACTATGTACAACTATAATAACGAAGATAGAAGTAAGGAAGAAGGATTAAACGATTGGTACTTAACTCTTAATACAGAAAGGAATAGAACTTATTCCCATACAGAGAGTAGGGTTACTCAAACACTCCAAAGAATATGGGAAAAATTTAAACCCCTCTCCTCTACTAAGGGAAAATCAGGGTTCCATAACTAGCTGGGAGATAACTATAAGGTAGTATGATGTGGAGGGGGTTTGGACTTCTAAGGTTAAAGCTCGTGCTGAGGGGTACTGAGTTAGGATTGGATGCTGGAGAGATAAAGCATTCTGTAATACTATCAATAAAAAAGAAAGGGAAAAATCTTGGAACGACAAAAAAACTCTTTTGAACGACTCGAAAAAATTTTTAAAAAACCGACCGGTCTTAGTGTCTTAACTATCTTAGTGTCTTAAGTTGTAGGTTATATACTTTTTTTAATACTGGAGCGTCTATAACTATAAGAAAATTTAAAAAAAATAAAAAAAAGTTATTAACAATCTTTTTTTAAAATAATCAAAATAATGCTTGGATATATCAAATATTTTTCGTATATTTACTATGTAAATGAGATTAATTAAAACAAATAAAATATGATGAATTTATTGAGATTAAATAGTGTTGGTTCGGTTCTTGATTTAGAGGACAATATGGTATATCCACAATTGGTAGATGGGCTACCTGATTTGAATATGGGTGTTCAATTAGATGAATGTTCTGAGGAGTGGTTAACATCTCTATCTAAAAAAGATAGTGTGAAAGTTGAAATTGCCAGTTACCAAACATTCTAAATATAATAATTAAAACGTAAAATATGAGTAATACAAAATTTAATATGTGGTTAGATGAAGTTAACCAAAAACGAAAACAACATTGGGATGAAAATTATTCCTATAAAGAGTACACACCTCTAACTGTTAAGAAAGGACAGAAGTATATGAAGATTATCGATGAAGGTTCTGTATGGGCATTCGTTTCTATGTGGGAAGGTGTAATGAAAGGTTCTCTCGTTTGTGTGGGGGATTTATTAAAACCTGCTACTTGGAGTCAACCCGCTAAACATTCAAGAGGAAACATATTCGATGGTTCGGATGTATGGAATTATTACGGACCTTCATATTTAAAATAATAAAATGGAAGTATCAAATAACATTAAGTGGATGTATGTTCTACTTGCATCCCTACTCTTTATCCTTGCACAAGGAGGAGCTTGGTTACAACACAATCTACAATTTAAATACCCAAAGTTAGGACCTGAATGGTGGGGGTGGTATGTTGCCGCTTTACCAATCACTTGGTTGTTTCTCAAATCAACACAACTTGGTGTTGAGGGATTCGGTAACTCATTATGGGCAAATAGATTCTTAGGATTCTCTGTTGGTATAATTGTATATGCTATTCTAACACAACACTTCTTTAATCAACCAATGACTTCGAAGGTTTGGGTTCAAGTTGGATTGTGTATCATGATTATGTGTATTCAAGTTTTTTGGAAAGAATCAGTTAATTAAAATGAACGAATTAGATTTACATGGATTTACACACGATGAGGCAGTATTTGCTTCTGAAGATTTTGTGTTAATGGAATCACAAAATCCAATGTTCCAATGTAAAATCATAGTAGGTAATTCCTCAACAATGACCAAGAGAGTTACCGAAATGTTAAACGAACATGGATTTAAATATTATATTCCATCTTGGAATGTAGGTGAAATAATAGTTTCAAATTGATATATGAATTATATTAAAGATATATTATCAAACAAAGAATTGAGTTTTTTATTAGAACAACTCAATCAAACTAAAATTCTTACATTTGAAGAGGCACAAGAAGAATGGAAAGATACTCATCCATATATTTTAAATAATGGAAGTGGTTTGAACCCAACTCTTTTTCAAGTATATAATACAAAAAACGAAACACTTAATAATTGGTTATCTGATAAGTTCTCCAAAAATAACATAGTTGAATCTTTATATACAATGGAATATAGGGAAGGAGATTTTTCATCAAAACATAAAGATTTCTTAAGAAATGTTACTATTATATTATTAACCGATGATTTTGATGGAGGTACTTTTTTAATAGAAGATAACGATATTGGATTATCTAAATTAGGTGAGTATGTAATGTTAGATGGATATAAACACAGACACGAAGTTACTAAAATAACAAGAGGAATACGAAAGGCATTAGTTATCTTTTTTAAACCTCAAACTAAAATAATTTAAATTAAAAACAATGAGTGAAAAACTATATGTAAGAAGGTGTGAGAAATACACCATTTGGGAAGCAACAGAAGAACCAATTGAGGTTCATGTTGATAAACTAAGAAAATGTGAACCTCCTTATGAGGGAAGTACAACAGAAGAACTTTGGGAGTACTTAGAAGAGAATGTTTACAATTGGGATAATAGTGAAGATTTCTTTGAAAACAACAAAGAACTTTATGGTGAAGAAGAATTACAAAATCTTTTATTAGAAGATGGATATCATGATAGAAAGGTTTATTCTGATTCAAGAGAAAAGTTTGGTGATGATTGGGTTGAACTTGGACATCTAAACGAAGAGTATAGAAAGACAGGTGGATTCGAATCTTTAAAAGATAATGGTAATTGGTAAGATATGGATATTGAAGGAGTAAAAGGAAGTGTATCAATTGCACACAACAGTTTACAAACATATGGAGATAAAGATATATCAGATAGTTTAATAAAACATAATATCATGCATCTTATTTCAGCAGTTCATGAACTTACAAAAGAACTTAATCGAAGAGAATTATTAAGTGAACAAATATGAGAAAATTAACATACTTAGTAATCGAGAATAATAAAACCTATGGAATGGAGTTTATCTCAGATAGAACCGCACAATGGACAGAAACTCAATACATGAGACACCGAAAGGGTATAACAATGGAGTTAATTAGTGATGAAGAAACAGAAGAGAAAGAACCAGTATCAAGAGAAGTTGACTTGGGATGATATGTCTTATGGAGAGGCATCACATCACATAGGAAAGAAAACAACTGAACGAGTTCATAAATCCAAAAAAGATTATTCTCGAAAAGGTAAATCTAAAAAAGATTGGTCAAGATATGATGAAGAATAATATCATAGTAAGTGGTTGTTCATATTCACAAAATTGTGGAGATATACCATATACTAATTTGTTATCTAAAATGAGTAATAGTAACTCAACTCAACTGGCATGGCCAGGACAAGGAAATGATACTATAATCAGAACAATCAAAGAACAAATAAAAAAAGGAGTTACCGATACAACATTTATTTGTCAATTAACTCATCTACATAGATTTAGTACATTCTGTACATCTAATCAAAAATGGATTGAGTTTCAACCAAACTTTATTAACACAGTTCCAATCGTAAAAGATGGAAATATTGTTCATGAAATATCTACTGATGTTAGAAATTCCAATTATAGTCCTGGAACATATGGGGCACAAAAAAAGGAAGATACAAATCTTTCACCATATGAACAAAGTGAATTAAAGATTTGGTATGAAACTTATTTAAAACTAATTTATGATGAAACCAATGTGTTTTATGAGTTGATGGATAAGGTGGATGATTTGACAAAGTTAGTAGAAGATACGAATAACAAAATACTTTATTTATTTTGGCCTCATACTATTGTAGATAAATCATGTTTAGAAGATAGGAATTTTTTTAATATTAATGGTGAGTATTCTATATTGAAATGGAGTGTTGAAAACAATCTCATAAATCCAAAAGATTCTCACTTAAATAAAAAGGGACATCAGAAACTAACAGAATTATTGATTAATAAATTAAAGTTACCTAAAACAAATTTAGATGTTTTATGAATAATATATACTTATATATGTTTAAAGGGGAATTAGCTCAGCTGGCTAGAGCGCTTCGCTTGCACCGAAGAGGTCATCGGTTCGACTCCGATATTCTCCACAAACTGCCAGTCAAGTAATGGCCCGTTCGTCTATCGGCTAGGACGCCAGGTTTTCATCCTGGTAAGAGGGGTTCGATTCCCCTACGGGCTACAACTATCGTTCTTTGAAATATTAACTAAAATAAAATTAAAAATTATGGAAACACTTTATATTGTAATAGGTGCATTCTCATCAATCTTAATATTCCTTTTGGGGTATTCGGTGAGTGGTGTATTTAATGGAAAAAAAAGATTAGATTATGTAGAATCCTTTGTGGAGGATACTGAACGAATGGTATATAAACTCGATAGAGATATAAACCATAGAGTAGATAAAGATATCGAAGATACACATCAAACATTTAGAGATGTAGAAATCGATTTAAGAAGTCAGTTAGATTCGAGACTGGATAAACTTACGAATCAAATAATTAAAAAGATTCCACCTACCAACGATGAGTTGATGAAAAGAATCGAGAAAATAGAAGAAGAATCTTATAGACTCAGAATGAATCTGTAAGATTTTAATTGAACGATAGTTTTTATAGAATAGAAGAATCGTAGTATTGGAAGGTGGGAGAACACTGTCGCAAGGGTACACACTAAGTACAAATCTCTAATGGTGTGTGAAGTATTAACGAGATTCCTGATAAACCAATACCTATTCTATATTGGAGAAGTGGCAGAGCGGTCGAATGCACTGGTCTTGAAAACCAGCGTACTTAACGGTACCGGGGGTTCGAATCCCTCCTTCTCCGCAAAAATAAATTATGATATTTCCTACACACAGAAGAAAGGCAAGATATATTAATAATAATTTGTATATTATTCATGCAGTAATTCCAATTGATAGAGTAAAAGATGCTACTCTGATTAAACAATGGTTGGGAGTAGATACTGCATTTAAAGTTCAACGAGAAGGAACATATTGGTTTTGTGAATTGGTAGAAGAACCAGAGTGGGAAGAAATTAATTAATTTATATATGTATATAATATGAGATGGGTAGAATACTTTAGAACACTGGCTCACACAGTCAAACTTAAATCCAAAGATGATAGTACACAAATCGGTGCAGTAATTGTTGGTAAAGATAAAGAAATTGTATCTACTGGATATAACTCATTTCCACGAGGATTAAAAGATAACATTAAAGAAAGACAAGAAAGACCAGAAAAGTATTTTTGGTTCGAACATGCTGAAAGAAATGCTATCTACAACGCAGCAAGAATAGGAGTATCTACTAAAGGAACTACTATGTATCTTAGTTGTGGAATCCCTTGTTCAGATTGTGCAAGAGGAATTATAAATGCTGGTATTACACGAATCTTTTGTGAAAGAGGTGTTACTACTAAAGGAGACCATTGGGAAGAAAACTATCACAGAAGTTTCTCAATGTTAGAAGAGGCTGGAATAAATATTCAGTTCTATGATGATGAATACGGAGGTTTCTAATATTTATATTTACAATGACAAGTGAGCAATTTACTGAAGAACTTTTACATAAATCCCATTCACTCGGAATAAAGGATGATGTGTTTGAATTATCCAAACAACTCAGAGAAGATAACCCTACATTAGACTTCCACGAAGCAATACAACAAGCTTATAATACTATAACCAACTAATAATAATCTTTATATTTATATAAAAGGAATATTATTTATGGCAATAGATACTTCATGGTCAACTTGGATGCGAGAAGCTGGTATAAAAACTTATGTTAGAACCGGATTATTTCGAAGAAAGAGAACCAAGACATATGATAGATTTTCATCAAAAGCTGAAAGAAGGCAATATGATGCATGGAAAGCTGCAAAACTTAAGGCAGAAGATGATAGAATAACTAATTTATTCCAACCATCTGAAGTTGCTTTAGAGGCAGTTAATATCATACAAAATACATCCCCATCACAACGAGAACTTGATAACAAAGCTTTATTAGAATCTATTCAAAGAATTGAAGCTGTAGATTTGAGTTTAGAACGGTCAAATTATGCAATAGATAATTCAATAGAAAAAAAATATCCTGGTTTGGTAGATTCTATATTTTCAAATGTTCAATCATATGGAAATGAATTTAGAGATGAAGAAGAGTATGCTCAAGTTGTTGTAACAAACACTATAAATAATAAATCAGAAATATTATCTCATATCAATTGGATGGTTACTCCTCCTACCTCAACAACTGATGTTGATATTAGAGATGCAAATTCACTTGGTAGTTGGGTTCTTCAAACAACTGAAGATGTTGGAATGGGAATAGGTTCTGATGAATCTGATGGTAACTTAGGAGTTAAAGATACTGAAAAACCAAAATCACCAAAACGAAAAGGAATTCTTCGTCCAATTGGTGCACCTACCTCGGAAATTAAAAGGGATGGAAACAATATAGCAAAGAATATAAAATTACCATTTGATACTAAGAAATATAATGAATGGAGAAATCGTGGTAACACACCAAACGCTTTTGATAGAATGATGGATACGATAGAAGAAAATGGAAGTCCATTTGGGAGAAAGGAGTAACTTATGAGAGTACGAACATATTCAACAGTAGATTGGAGAAAATACTTAGTTGAAGATTATAATCCAAGAGTAAAAAACTTCTTAGAATCAAGAGGTGAGAGTGTATTTCAACAAATATCTACAAACGTAAACTCTGCTGTTATGAGAGGTAAGAGTCAGATTGTTTTATTAGTACATCCAAATGTTGGTAATATTATAGTTATAGAAAAGAAAGATTTTAAAAAGGTATTACAACTCTCATTAGATTGGTTTCTTAAAAAAGAAAAATATGAAATGTGTTCCACTATAAAGGGATATTTAGATAACTTAAAAACTCCAAAAAGAAGAGTTAGAAAAACCAACAAAACTTTAATTTGATATATTTATATAAAATAAAACCAAGGAAACACAGATGAGAGGTACTTTAATATCTACCGATTTTATAAAAGATTCATCCGGTAATTATAAATTTATAGAAATGAATACCGATGCTGGTATTCCTAATGAATTTATATCTAACCATTTAGATTTATCACCATTTATTAGCTTACTAAGTGGGTCAACACCACAGATAGATACAGTTGAGGTGGTGTATAAACCATTAGTAGCTGATAACTTCGTAGAACACTTATCATCTTCTTTATCAGTATCAGCATCCTTTGTTACTTCTTTTATTAAACACGAAGAAGATTTGGATACAGTTTATCCAAGTGCACCAACTGATGGAGATAATAAGTTTATATTAAGATTAGCTTATGATGAAAATGCTATATTAGATTCAACATATGCTAAACACGATATTGAATCTTTAAAATTATTTAACGATAACACCTCATCAAATGCAGTTGATTTTTATTATTCATCATCATATGGAGATGGAACAATTGAAATAAACACATTAAATAAAACAACAAACTCATCTACACTTCCTGATTTAGTAAACAAAACCACTAAATCTCAAACATTATCAAGTGTAGGATTTATAAAATTAATAAGTGGCTCAAACGATACTGAAAAGGTAGATTTATTCTTATCAGAAAGTGCTAATTCAATAGTAACAAACTTTCATATACATAGTGATAGTATAACAGATGGAGTTGTACAATCAGTAAAATCATTCTCGATTATACATGGTGCATCATTATCAGCTACACATCTTGGGTGTATCAATAATCAGGCTATTTTAGAACTTCCAACATCATTGGAGTTAATTACGACTGATGTATCTACTACATCTAAAACATTGAATCATAAACACTATCACGAATTTTCAACATCAACAAGAAAAGAAAGAGAAGTTGCTGAAGTATTATTTGAAACAGAAACTCTTATATCTGAAAGTGGAGATGGAGTACATTATACAGAACTTGTTAGTGGTAGTGTATTAAAATCGTATCACATAGATGGGTTACCTGATAGTGATGATATTAATGTATTTGGTAACTGGTCAATGGAGGGATATATTTTCTCTGGTAATTCTGCAGAAACATCTTCAGTAGTACAGGCAGTTTCAAGTGCATCGTTAAGTTATCCTGAATTAATTCAAATCAAAGTATCGGGAGATGATGAATATAGATACATTCACCCAGCAGCTAATGTTCTTGCATATAGTACAAGTTCTAATGAAACGAGGTTTATTAAAGCAGGTTCAATCGATTCAACTGATAATTTCTTAGTAAATATAAGTGGTAGTTTGATGTCAGTTGAAGAATCGAGTAGAGCATTCTTTAACGTACTTACAGGTAGTACATATGTTGCAAACATTGAAACATCGGATATATTATTAACTGATGGTGATACACTTGGAATGGGATTCATGTTACACAACATCTTTATATGTTTTGTTGCTGGAACTAAAATTAGTTTAGGTAATGGTGATGTAAAAAATATTGAGGATATTGTAGTGGGTGATTCTGTTATTAGTTTTAATGAAGAAACAGGTGAAAAGGAATCAAAAGAAGTTGTTGCAACATTCTCTCCAATACATGATGATTTAATAACAATTACTTTCTCAAATGGAGTTGAGTTAACTTGTACATATGACCATCCATTTTATGTTAATGGATTGAACATATCATCATATAGACCTAAACAAACTATGGAGAGATATGAATTTGATAGAGAAATTGGTAAACTTTCGGAAGGTGATATTTTAAAAGATATAGAATTGAATGAAGTATCTGTTGTATCTATTAAAGAATTAGATAGAGAAAAAACTCAAACTTATATATTCCATGTAGAAGATAATCAGAACTTTTTCGCAAACGAATTACTTACTCATAATAAACCATCAGGAATGACATAGGATGTTATAATAATCAAAAGGAATTATACAATGGCAATATCAAAATTAGAATTACAAAATTTAATATACAAGAAAAAATCAATAGGAACTGAAATAGTTTCTGATTTAAGACAACCTTCACCTGCAGAAAAAACTTCTATTAATAATATAGTAGAGGAATTAATGGGATATATTCTAACTAAACATTCTTAATATCTTATACTTATATTCGTAAAGATGTTACTTTATGGATATAAATAAAATAGTTCAATTTAGATTACTTAAATCTGAGTTTAGAAAACAAGATATTCCAAACTCATACAAAATAGTTTATCTCACAAAAGATAACTACACTCAGTATTGGGATGATATCAATGTTGTAATAAAACTACTTCACTCTGATTTGGAATGGGATGGTATTCCAAATGAAGAACAAATCGTTAAAAGGTTTGATAATAACTCACAATTATTTTTATGGTATTACCAAGATAAAATTGTAGGATGGACTTGGTTTAACAAATCCTTTACAATTGATTGGGAAAATATAGTTCATCCATTGGAGGATACTGAACTATATGTAGGAGCTGCTTTTATATCTAAAAAGGTTAATCTACCACCTGAAGCAGGATGGAAATTTTACAATGAATCATTTTACAAATGGATTACTGATTTAAAAAACGATATTATATATCTTTATTCAGATGATTGGAATAGAGCATCTGCAATGTTATGTTATAAAAGTGGTTTTACTAAATATAATTTTATAAAGGAATAAAATGGCAACACAAAATGTTAATAAACAAGCACCGAAAGGTAAAATAAAGTTTTCAATAACTCTATCTGAAGAGCAAAAGATGGCAAAGACTAATATCTTATATCACCCATATAATTTTATAATGGGTAAAGCGGGTAGTGGTAAGACACTTCTTGCAGTACAGATTGCATTGGATATGTTTTTTACTCGTAAGATAAACCAAATCGTTATAACAAGACCAACAGTATCAAACGAAGATAATGGGTATCTACCAGGTTCACTTGATGAGAAGATGGAGCCATGGTTAGTACCTATTCGTTCTAATATGAGAAAGGTTTATAATAAACCAACTATCTTACAAAAGATGGAATCAGATGAAAACATCGAGTTAGTATCACTATCTCACTTTAGAGGTAGAACATTTGATAATGCTTGTGTGATTGTAGATGAGTTTCAAAACTTAACTAAACAACAACTTGGAATGGTGTTAGGTAGGTTAGGAAAAAAATCAACTATGATTCTTACAGGAGACCCACATCAAATTGATTTAAAGTTTGCAAATGATTCAGCAATACACGAAGTACCAAAGGTTAAAGAATCTAAGTATGTATATGCTGTAAGTTTAATGGATAACCATAGACACGAATCATTGGATGAGATATTAAGATTATTAGCCTCTTATGCCTAAACCAAGATTATTCATATGTGGTGATTCTTTTGTGGATTGGGATATTCCTACTTACCATTGGACTGATTATTTAGAAGAACATTATGACGTAATAAGACTTGCAATAAGAGGATGTGATAACATAGGAATAATTCTTCAAGTAGGAAATATACCAGAATATAAAGATGGTGATAGGATAATAATATATTGGTCAGACCCATCAAGAATACAAAATCTTTATAGAGGAAAAACAAAACCAAAGAAAAAAGGTAGATGGTGGTATTATGGTGATTTACTTGAAAAAGATAGAATACCTACTTTAGAAAAGATAAAAGTAGATAGAGCTGTTGGTTGGGAAAAAAATGGATTGGGGGATGAAGTAAAGTTTATGAAAAAACTAAAAGAATTATTAATTAATTATTCACCCATATTTGTTACTTGGAATACTTTATTCCATAAACAATCAGATGAGTTTAGTGAGTTAATACAAGTATCTACTCTTGACGATGAAAATGAATCCAATGGAGAGACAAAAGGAGATTGGCATCCTGGTACAAAAGGATGTTATGATATTTATAAAATACTTTTAAACAGATTAGGTGATGAAACTCCTCACCCACCTAAAACAGATTTATTATGAAAACTTGTTGGTTCTTTGGAGATTCTTTTACTCGTGGTGATAACTGCCACAAGGGAGATTCATATTATGAGATGACATATAAAGATGGATGTAAAAGATGGACAGAGATTGTTTCAGAATACTTAGGTGGAATTGAAAAGAACTGTGCATGGGGAGGTAATTCAAATCAACATATATTGTATGAGTTGATATGTAATCTTGATAAGTTTAAAGAAGGTGATTGGATTGTTGTTGGAGATACAAGACCACATAGAATTGTAAGATTTGAAAAAGGAAATGTTGTAAATGTAATTAATGATATTGATTTACAATACCAAAAAAATGGAGATGTTAGTTCTCTGAATTTTATATTAGATGAGATTGTTCCAAACGAAAAATATCATTTAGAATATTATCAGAAAATGTTTAAATCTATTCTTGAGTTTTTAAAATCAAAAAATATAAATACTTTATTTTGGAAACATACTGATTTTTGGTATCCAAAGTTTAGTTTGGAAACCATAGCAAAAGATACAAAGTTTAAAATAAAAGATGGACATTATTCTTGGAATGCTCATATGAAAAAATCAGAAATAATTATTAATAGAATAAAGAACTCAAATACTATGTTATGAGATTTGAAAACATATTAACATATGAAGAGTGTACTAACTTTATCGATTATTTCGATTCAAATTATAACTACAAAGATAAACAAGTAGTAGGTTCTAATATAATACATAATTCAAATTTAGCTATGGATTTATGTTACAAGTTATCACCATTGGTTGAATCAAATATTGATTACAAGTTAGAACCACATCAGGCATGGATTAGAAAATATTATAAAGGAAATGTACTACATAAACATTGGGATGGTCAGGCAGATTGTGCAATGAGTATTATGTTAGGACAATCTGATAACATTCCAAACCCACTACTTATTTATTACAAAGATATACCAACTGAAATTTTATTACAAAAGGGAGATGGTTACTTTTTTGAAGGAGGTACTATTGAACATGAACGACCACCAGTAAAATCAGATTATTTATATGGATTATATCTTGGTTATAGAAAAGTAGAAAAGGAAACAACATTATTATGAATAAAGATTATGCATGTAGTGCACCATTTAACTATTCTGAGATTACAAACGATGGTCAGTTTCTTTGTTGTCCTGGTTGGTTACCTACTGATGTAAAAGATTCTGATAACTTTAAAGAAAACTTTTATAATAAAAAATCAAAAGAAATTCGAGAATCAATATTGGATGGTTCTTATAAGTTTTGTAAGGAAAATCTTTGTCCTCACTTATCTTCATTTAATAAAGGAAACATACCACCTACTTTTAAATTAAAAACACATCCTATATTTAAAAACCCAAAACCAGATTGGGTTGTATTTGGATTTGATTTATCTTGTAATCTTGGATGCCCATCATGTAGAAGTGAATTTATAAATTTTGTAGGAGAACGAAGAATTGAAATGGATAAAACTCTTGATAAGGTTGTAGAACAAATGGGAGATACATTACAAGGTATAACCTTATGTGGAGGAGCAGAACCTTTTTATTCAAAAACAATGATGAGGTTTATGAGAGAGTTTGATTCAACAAAGTTTCCAAAATTGAAATCAATATTCTTACACACAAATGGTACACTTTGGAATGAAAAAACTTGGAACTTAATAAACCCAATTCAAAAATATATAAATGAATGTGAAATATCAATAGATGCTGGTACAAAGGAAGTTTATGATATTGTTAGACTTGGGGGTGATTGGGATAGGTTAATGAATAACTTAGAATTTATAAAAACAATACCAACTCTTAAATCTATTAAATTTTCATTTGTAGTACAACAAAGAAACTATAAGGATATGGAAAACTTTTATAATCTAATACATTCTATAATGAAAGGAATAAATAAAAGATTTACTATATTTTTTAATCCTATTGTAGAGTGGGGAGAGTTTGAACAACAAAATAATTTTAAAGAACAAGAAATACACAATCCATCTCATTCAGAATATCAACAGTTTTTAGAAGAGCTAAACAAAATTCATGGAAAACCAAAAGTGGTTCACTCATTTCATGATAAAATTACTACAAAAAAAGTTCTTATTTAATTAAAAATAATTCACTTTTTGCTTGGTCATATCAAATATTTTTCGTATATTTACTATGTAAATAAGTTAAAATATAAAAATTAAAATTATGATTAAAGCTATTAAGAGTAAACTATTAACTTACCTATTCAAAGATTGGGTAATGAATGAAACTGATTTAGAAACCCTTAAAGTATCTAAACAATTTATTAGAAAAAGAGAAGTTGAAATCACAGGTCATGTGCCAGTATTAGGATTTAGGTCTCATATAAAAGAAGATTCATAACCCTATGAAGTACCTACTTATTGTTCTCCTCTCATTTCTTCTTATAGGATGTGAGAAGGAAGAACTTGTATCAATTGATTTCGAATCAAACCCACCTACATCTGAATTTAAAATATATGATACATCATTTGAAACTCATGAACTCAATGATGGATATTATAATTACCATACTACAAACTTATCCGATAATGGTATGTTGGTTGTTGGTATAGCATATGGTGATTTTAATAATGATGGGTATGTTGATATTATTGGTAAAGATGAAAATTCTCCAAACTATATTAAGTTATATACCAACGATGGAAATGGATATTACATATCATCTATTTTAAACATAGATAATGATAGTGGTGTAGTTAGTGGAGTTAGAAAAATAATAACATCAGATATAAACAAAGATGGTTTATTGGATATAATTTATAGTGAAGCACCAGATGATACAACAAGTCCACGAGGATTATTTGTATTAAGAAACAATGGAAGTGCATTTACAAAGTTTACACTTCTTAATGGTGAAAGAGATTGGGTACATAGTGTAACTGCTGGTGATATAGATAATGATGGTAACATAGATATTTTTGCAGGAGGTAAAGGATATGTTTTCATGGGTAATGGTGATTTCACATTTAACAAAAAATCCTTACCCTCTACAATGATAGAGTGGGATGAGTATAATCAATCATATAGTACTAAAGGAATTTCACAAGAAATCATTGATATAAATAATGATGGTTATGTTGATATATTAATGGGATATCATATATCTATGGATGGAACTACATCTTCACAGCAATCAAACACCCATGTTATCCACTATGGAACAGGCGATGATGATATGTTTACAGAGTCATATGTATTAGATTCTGATTACAATGGAACTAATATCACACTTGATTTTTCAGTTATAGATTATGATAATGATGGTGATTTAGATTTATTTATAAACAGTAGTTTTAATTATCAAAGTAAATATGTAATTCAGTATTATGAAAATAATGGATATAAAAACTTTGTAAACAGAACCTCTGATATCTTTGATAACGAAAGTAATTTAGTATCAAACCATTACGATATTGATTGGATTAAATTTATAGATATGGATGGTGATGGAGTCGATGAGCTAATGATAGAAGGTGTTAACTTTCAAATACAACAGAATCAACAAACATCACCATCTTTTAATGGGTGGGGATTAAATGAAAACAATAAATTAATAAGAAAAAAATACTAAAAATGTTTGGTCAATTCAAATATATTTCGTATATTTACATAGTAAATAAGTAATGATATGAACAAAAAGAAAATAGTTTACATTGATATGGATGGGGTCTTAGTTGACTTCGGTAAAGCAATTGATGATTGGTTTACTAATCATCCACATTTAAAGGGGAGGTATGAAACTTTTCCTGACCACATCCAAGGATTATTCAGAATAGCTCCACCAATGAAAGGAGCCATCGAAGCTGTAAAGAAACTACACGATAGTGGTAAGTATGAATTGTTTATAGCTACTTCAGCTCCATGGGGTAACCCACAATCAAACACAGATAAAAGATTTTGGATAGAAGATTACTTCGGTGATATCTTCCACAAAAAAATGTTCATCACTCATAGAAAAGATTTATTGATGGGTGATTACTTAATCGATGATAGATTGAAGAATGGTGCTGGTGAGTTTAGTGGTAAACTATTAAGATTCGGTAACGATTGGGAAAACGATAACAAACCAAACGAGTTTCCAACATGGGATTCAATTTTAAATTACTTACTATGATAAATAAAATATTAGATTACTTAGTTTTGATTTTTATTATCGGAACTCTGATGGTTTTATCATCTTGTTCAGTAACAGATGATGATTTATTATTTGAAGAACCCACATTAGAAATTGATGGTAGATTACCTATGGATGATAATGGGTACTATCGATTAGAACTTAGACAAGATGTTCATCAAACAATCCACACAGTAAGTGGTACAGTTGGTAATACAATATATTGGGATGAACCAATGAAGGTAGAATGGGAAAGTAACCTCGAATGGTATTTACAAGATGAAGTTTCAGTTACAACTTCAAATCAGGCATCTTATGTTGTTGATGGTAAAGTTAATAATGTAATTGGACCAGTTAAAACAATGGTAGGTGATACACTTATACTCACAGGCACAATTAGAGAACATTTAATTAGTGATACAATTAAAATAGTTTTAGAATAATGGTTAAAGATTTTATTGAGTTTCCTTTCATACCAATCACCAAAAAAACATTTGAAAGACAAGGGTGGGAAAAAATAACAGAATCAGAAGGAGGTACTGACGAAGAACCAAACACATATAGTTATTATATACTTCCCCTTCCGAAAGATAATCCTGATGAAAATTCACCTGTTTTAATTTCTTCTGCAGATGATGAGTGGGATGAACTTGGAATTAAAAAAGGAGAATACTTTGTAGAGATTGCTGATTTATTTGGTTTGGGGTTGTGTTCAACCGAAGAAGAATTAGAAATTTTATATCGTTCATTGACAAAGGTTGAAATTGATAACTGACAAATTGTCATAACTATTGATTATTATAATGACAAATTGTCATATTTTATATAATGGTATAGATTTGGTATTATAATAAGTGAATGTTTAATTAAAATAAAAAGGAATATTATGTTTTACACAATTAATGAAAATTTCGTAGATAACTTCTTTAAGGATATCTACACAACAAAACCAACTAATAGATTGAATTCACAATTTGAAGCAACAACATTGGAAGATGGTAAACAAAAAGTTACAGTTAACACTATTGGACACAATCCAAAAGATATTACAGTAGATGTTACTGATGAAACAATTACAATAAAATCTACAAAAGAAGAAGATACTTCTCGTTTTGTAAAAGATATTGATTTAGTATTAACAGTTGGTTCTGATTATGATGGAACAAAAACAACTGCTAAATTCGATAATGGGTTACTCACTCTCCTTATTGATAAGAAAGTAAACAAGAAGGCAAAGACCTTAAAAATTTCTTATTAAAACTCATATCATAAACTAAGAAAGGGGATTGAAAAATTCCCTTTTTTTATATCTTAATATTTATAGTAGTACAACAAAATATATCATATATGAAAGAAATGTATAAAAATAGGGTTACGAACAACATCGAATCATGTATTACCAAATCAAAAGTGGTAAAAGAAATGGTTACAGGTGAAAGACCTGCTGATTCTAAAACAGCGGATTCTTATCTACAACAAATAATTAAAGTACTTGAGGAAATCAAAGAGGTTGTAGAAAGAGGATAAGGAACTTACAATGAAATTCAGAACTTTACTATTAGGTTTATCAGCACTATTCGTAGCTTTCAATGCTGCATTCTTTTCAGTTAGTGGTTTAAGTAAACTATTTGCTGGAGCTGCATTCTCTGTAATAATAATGGCAAGTTCATTGGAACTAGCAAAACTAATTACCGCTGGTTATCTTTACAACTATTGGGATAGGATAAACAAATCATTTAGAATCTATCTAAGTATTGCAGTAGTTATCCTAATCCTTATAACATCATTAGGTATATATGGATTCTTAACATCTGCATTTCAAGATACATTTAATCAGTATAGTATAAAAGAAAAACAATTAGCATTCTTAGAACAGAAAGAACAGTTTTGGGGTGATGATGTAATAAGATATGATGAAGAACTTAAAAGAATTTCTACTAACATTGGTACTCTTTCTAATGCGAAATCTCAATCAATCCAAGTACGAGACACCTCGGTGGTTGGGGGCATTAGAACAACCATCTCTACTTCCGAACTTAGGTTGGCACAAAAACGTATCGAAGTTGAAGAACAGAATCGTAAATCTGTTCAAGCGAAAAGAGAAGTAGCATCCGATTCACTACAATCCATTCAGTTAAAAATATTAGATTTAGAATCAATGGAAGGTGTATCATCCGAATTAGGACCACTTGAATATCTTAGTGGATTATTAGATAGACCTATGGACCAGATTATTAACTGGTTTATTCTAATTATTATTTTTGTATTTGACCCATTGGCCGTTGCACTTGTAATTGCTTTTAACAACGCAGTATTGGTTGATAGGGGAATTGTTAAAAAAGATAAAGTAATTCGTAAGAGAGAGTTATATGATGAAATACC
>Ga0181408_1000081_pt1 | contig 26658 bp, 32 predicted proteins | sample 31SPOviralmetaG_FD_130137 | JGI IMG/M metagenome (GOLD analysis project Ga0181408, IMG submission 130137) | Marine viral communities from the oligotrophic San Pedro Time Series (SPOT) site, San Pedro Channel, CA, USA - 31 SPOT_SRF_2012-02-16 | ecosystem: Environmental > Aquatic > Marine > Strait...
TTACAGATCATGTACAAGGACGTAATTCTGACAACCGCCTCTACTCATCATGGTTCGGTGGAAACCAAGTACGAAAGCGGGATGCGTTAAAGACCGCAATCGAATATGCAGAAGCAGCTTAGAAAGGCTATATTATGATAAAAGATATTGATGCAAATTACTCTTTAAGTGAGTTACAAAATATGGTTGATGCAATCAATCAAAAAATACAAAATATGAAAGAAGAACAGTCAGAGTTTATCACCAATGGTGGAGCTTTGTTTTTCTCAAACACAACTCTTAAAAAAGTAAATCCTTATTCAATTGTAAGGGTTGATAAAGCCGGACGTGAGATTATTGTCACTGGAAAGTATAGAGATACACTTAAAAGGGTTCCAATGACATATAATCCTAGGAAACCTAAGAAAAAGAAATCGGTAGCGTAATGCGATCTTTCTTTGTTATGATGATAGCAGTCTCTATGAGTGGTTGTACCGCCATAGAGACTTCTAGTCAGTTATATCAGATGTGTAAATATCAGGACAAGTGTCCTGTAGAAGTATTTGGTAATTGGTTAAGTAGAGGATAAGACAATGAACTTGCTAGCTTTTATATTGCTTATTAAGACAGCACAAGCAATCACAGCTTGGGATGGAATGCTCTGTGTTAGTGGCTGTGGTTAATGTATCGCATCATAGGATATTTTAAGGATCAAACTGTAGTTCGATACTTTATAGACCAGTATGATGCTATAGAATTTAAGGATATGGTGGATGCTCACTATCCACTAAAAGTAACATATGAAAAAGGAGTTTATCCAGTGAGAACATTTATAGTAAATGGTTGGAATGCAGTGATGGATGATAAACGAAATCCACTCAGTAATATTCCAGATCTTCAAGTACGGCACTTAGTAATGCAAGTTTTAGCTTGGATGTGGTGTATTGTATTTGCATTTATAGTTGGTAGTTGGACTGCGTTTGGTATCAGTGCTATTGTGCACGTTGTATTACTAGCTGCAATTGCAATTACAGTAGGAACTTTTGAAACAGCTAGACGAGCTCCACAATATTTTGGTGGACTTGGTCGAGGCCAAGGTGGAGAACACGAATGAGAAGTGTAGATAGAGATGTCAAGGCTATGGCACAAGGTATGGATGTTATAGATAAACAAATAGATATTTTGAGTGGTAACACTAAACTTCGTAAAGCAGAACGCATGAGACTTGAAAGATTGAATGCAATAAAAAAGCAATTGATCGATCATCCAAAGGATTGTGCAAAATTAGTAAAGGTGCATAATGAAGCGACATAGTATAGATCAAACAGCAGCATGGGCTAAGAGCTGGAATGTGAAAGGATTCGAACATCTCTATCCTGAGAATCGTGAGAAAGCTCGACAGCAGGCGATTAAACAAAATAATGAAAGTAAGAGAAACCATGGACAAAAAACTTTGGAAAAAGGTAGGTAAAATGGAACTCGGCAATCCTGTTCTTACGACGCTTGTAGGCCTCGTAGTTTTTTATATTGGATTGAAAATGTTTGCAGGTGGCATGAAGTCTATGGGAAACATAGAACACCTTGCGTATTTTACTCATAGTCCTCTCTGGATGTTTGCAGGTGGAATCATAATGACTCTACTTTGGCAGTCATCTTCCCTATCAACCACGGCAATCATTGGATTGGTTGCATCTGGTGCAGTACCACTACCGGCAGCGATAGCTGCGGTGCTTGGTGCTAACATAGGAACAACCGGTACGATCTGGCTGGCAGGTGCTCTTGTCTCGGATGGAATGCCTAAGGGTGATACATTGCGAATAGCAATGGCTCATACTGGTGTGAATCTTCTGATGGCGATATCATTATTACCATTTGTTCGACCTATAGCGCAATGGATAACTAAAGTTACAACATAGAAAAGGGCCGGTTTATCCGGCCTTTTTTTAGTTTACTTTTTGTATAAATACTGGTATAATCTATCAGAGAGAAAAAATATGTTACGGTTCAAAGCATTTTTACTGGAAAAGAAAGACATGTCACTCGTATCATTTAACAGATTGTCTATTGCCGACTTAAGGAAAGATGAAAATCGAGTACTCACTTTTATTGCTAAAGTGAAAGAAGGTAAACCATTTGCCACTATGAAAGATACAGAAGTTATTGTAAACAAAAGCCAAGCTGATGAAGTCGAGGCATTCATGACAGCTGATAATGGTTTTCCAAAGTTACGAACATCTATGACCGTTAAAACATCGACCGGTGACTTTATTATACCTACTGGTTTTAAGAAGACTGGTGAATTCGGTGGAAGAGGAGCAGGATCAGGTACTGCAGCTGAAACATTGGCAATGAATTATTTTAATGATAAGCTCAGAAAAATACTAGACGATATCGATATGCCATTCATTAATCTAAGTATCAATGGAAGAACCGTTGAATGCGCTGAAATGGTGAAAACCGAAGGTAAGTACGAAGGTAAAGAACCAAAGTCGGATATGACAATTGTCGATACTAAAGGAAATCCTGTTGCGTATATATCTCACAAAGCAGGAAGAACTGCTAAAGACTTTCAACAGTATGGTGGACTGACATACAAAAAAGCACAAAGCAATATTGAACTGAAAAAATTCATGAATGATTTGAAAAAAATGAGACCTGACGGATTGAATCGTGCTGAAAACTTTTATAGGCCTATAACAAGTCTTGCTCTTAAGAATCAAGCAATTTATGGACCAGAATACGGCGGTGAAGCAAGCATTAATAATGTAGATGAATTTCACTTAGGAAATATGAATCTTAAAAAAACAGGTAATTCTTATAAGATAACATCTACACATGCAGGAACGAATGGTGATATAGCAAGAGGTGAATATGAGGCGGTATTTAATGCGCGTTATCAAGGTAAAAGAAGTCCTGCAAAAGCTGCAGGAGTTACAATACCGAACTGCAGAGTAGCGATATTTCCTATAGGCTCATTACCGCGGACAAAAAAGAAAATATAATGGAAAGATTTAATACATTCATAACTGAACAAAAAAATACACACATGACTCATATTGAAGATAAGGTAGTCTATGGTGGAGTAAAAGGTGCAAGAGATGCTATCATGGCTCTTCGTTCCTTAAGAGATATGCTAGGAGGTGTACATGATGGAAATGTATCTGTTAAATGGGATGGTGCTCCTGCTGTGTTTGCTGGGACTGATCCTCGTGATGGTCGATTCTTCGTGGCGAAAAAAGGGATCTTTAACAAATCTCCCAAAGTATACAAGAGTGATGCTGATATTGACGCTGATACTAGCGGCGATCTTAATTCAAAGCTTAAGCTCGCTCTCAAACATTTACCTGAGTTAGGTATTAGAGGAGTAGTTCAAGGTGATTTTCTGTATAGTAAATCGGATCTTAAAACTGAAAAAATCAAAAATAAATTGTATGTTACGTTCCACCCCAATACAATCCTATATGCAGTACCGGCTGGCACGGACATGGCCCGGGAAATTAAGACAGCAAAGATTGGAATTGTCTGGCATACGAGCTACACAGGACGATCATTCGAAACAATGAGAGCATCTTATGGTGTAGATGTTTCAAGGCTACGTAAGTCTCGAAATGTCTGGTCACAGGATGCTATGTTACGTGATCTGACAAAATATACCATGTCGGCATCAGATACAGAGGAAGTAAATGGTCATCTTAGCAATGCTGGTAAAATTTTCAATAAAATTGCTGGAAATACTCTCAGAGAACTTGAAAATAATCCGGTACTGGCCCAAACCATTGAGACTCATGGCAATACTTATGTACGAGCTGGCAGTCTTCCTCCTGATCCATCCAAAAGGGTTAACGCACTTATACAATATATACGACAAAAATACAAAAAAGAAATAGATAAGAGAACTACAGATAAAGGAAAAACTGCTCAGCAGAAAAAACTAGATGAGATACTACAATTCTTTTCACCAGAAAATAAAGATTCACTACAAAATATCTTTGAAATGCAAAAATCTATAGTTCTTGCAAAATTAAAACTTATAAATATACTTAATCAGCTACAGTCTATCAAGGCTTTTTTGAAAACAAATCGTGGTTATAAGACGACAGGCCAAGAAGGATATGTAGCTATTGATAAACTTGGTAGTGATGCAGTGAAAATTGTGGACCGTATGGAATTCTCATACGCAAACTTTTCACCCGATATATTAAAAGGATGGGATACGCCAGGAAGGAACTAACGATGGCAGAAAAACTGCTACGCTTTAAAGATTTGTACACTGTAGAATATCGTCCAGGTGAGGATGAGCTTACGAATTATCGTGCGTATAAACGTAAAAGACATATGTACGAAGCAACTAAGATGATTTGTAAAGACTGCGGTTGCGAACAGAATAATGCAACACCCGGTTGTGACTGTCCTAATGACAATTCTGGTGGTCCGCACTTTGCACCTCAAAACGACGATGGCAAATCTACTGTAGAAGCCCTTACCCTCCAACAACGGATGGCCAAATCCCGACAACTTAAAAGAATGAAAGCCAAGATTAAGATTGGCCGAGAACGTGCTAAGCGTAAAATGGCTGATACTAAAAAATTAAAAGGCAGAGCACGTAAACACGCTCGGATGTTTATCTTTAAGAAACTAACTAAAGGTAAAAACAAAAGTGAGTTATCTTTTGCACGTAGAGCAGAAATTGAAAAACGTATGGCTGCTCCTGCTGTAAAGAAAAGAATAGATATGTTCGCTAAGCGCATGTTTAAAGATGTACGTAAAAAAGAAGTTGAGAGAAAAAAGGGTTAATGAGTTATTCGTTCAAAACTTTTCTAGCTGAAGAAGAGAAGCGAGTTTATTTTACTTTCGGTAGAATGAATCCGCCTACTATTGGCCATGGTAAATTACTAGAAAAGCTAGCAACACTGGCCGGAAAGAATCAATATAGAGTTTATCTGTCTCAGACACAAGATAAAAAAGATAATCCATTGATGTATAACGATAAGATAAAGATTGCAAGAAAAATGTTTCCTCGTTATGCAAGACGAATAATGTTGAATAAAAAAGTTAAGACAGTATTCGATGCTTTACAGACATTATATGATGAAGGTTTTGTTAATATAGTGATGGTTGTAGGTTCTGATCGTGTTCAAGAATTTGATATTCTGATCAAAAAATATAATGGCAAGAAAGGTAGACACGGACTATATAATTTTAGAAAGATAGATGTTGTTTCTGCTGGTCAAAGAGATCCTGATGCAAGAGGAGCTGAAGGAGCATCTGCCACAAAACAGCGTGATGCTGCAAGGGCAAATGACTTTACAACATTCAGTCAAGGACTACCAAGGGCTGTAAATAACTTTGATGCTAAAAAGATTTTCAATAGTGTTCGTATAGGATTAGGTCTTAGTGAACAAAAAGAATTCAAGAATCATGTACAATTAGAATCTGTGAATGAAACAAGAGAATCATATGTAAACGGTGAATTATACAAAATAGGTGATCAGGTAATAATTAAAGAAACTGAAGAAATCGCTGAAGTAAAAGTACGTGGTGCAAACTATATTATTGTGGAAACAGCTAATGGACAATATAGAAAATGGTTGGAGGCTATAGAACCTATGGACGAATCATTGTGGGCAAATATCCGCGCGCGGCGTGCAGCAGGTAAACCAAAGAAAAAGCCTGGGCAAAAAGGCTATCCTAAAACTCTTGATATTGAAGCAACGAGTTCACCACAGGATCCTGATATAAAAGATCGCAAAGGTACACAACCAAAAGCATATCATAGTGGTATAAAGAAAGTTTCAACAAAGAAAGCTAGAGATGCACAGTTTAAGCGCCAATCGAAGATGAGAGATGATGATCCTTCTGCTTATAAACCAGCACCCGGTGATGCCGCTGCTAAGACAAAGCCGAGTAAACATACACTAAAGTTCAAACAAATGTATGGAGAAAAAGTAAATCTTGCTTTAGCAAAGAAAAGAATCAAAAGAGAAAAACAAATTGATAAAATAAAGCATGATCGAATGATGGATCGTGCACGTACAAGAGATACTCGAGCAAAGAACAGGGAACCGATATGATTAGGTTTAGAGAATTTATCTTAGAAGAAGAAAAAAAGAAAGGCCTAGCTGCCAAAGCCGAAAAATCTGGTATGCCAATAGGTATATTACGTAAAGTCTATAATCGTGGTATGGCTGCATGGAAAACAGGACACCGGCCGGGTACAACACCGCAGCAATGGGCGATGGCTCGAGTCAACTCATTTATAACTAAATCCTCAGGTACTTGGGGTAAGGCAGACAAAGATCTGGCGGCAAAGGTAAGAGGATAAAATGAAAAAATTCAAACAAATACGAGAAGAAGCAAATCATCTATTTGAAATGGAAATGCTTACTCATAAGAAAAAGATAGCTGCAACAGGTGCAAAACTAAAAGCCGTACAACAAAAACACGCTGATGCGACCAAAAAACATTTTGATCTTGCAAATAAAGCGATAGAAAGTTTGGAAAAAACTCATAAAAACCTTACTCATTCTGAACGTTCAGATCACAACTCTGTTAGAGCGCATGTAATTCGTGCTAGATATCACAAAGATGCGGCAAAATCCGATTATCACGATCATCGCCACGCACCGACCTATGGCAATGACAACTGGCAGAAAAAACATATATCAAGCAAGGACGTCAAACATTCAGAAAGGCTACATAAAGAATTAGCAAGTGCTCATGCTGCTCATGATGCTGCTAAGAAAAATAGCCCTGCAGGGAAACTGAAATCTCTTGGTAATAAGATAAAAAGTAAGTTAACAAGCGAACAGAATGAGCTAGATGAATTAAGTAACAAAACGCTAGATTCATATGCTGATAAAGCTTATAGACAATATGCAATGTCTATAAAAAGAAAAGACGATGCTGATAGTTATACAGATAAAAAGCGAGCTATGCATAAAAAGCGTGTAGTAAAACGTCATAAAGGTCTTGGTTCATTTTACAAAAGGGATGATGCTCGTCAAAATCCAGATGGTAGCCACGCAGGAAAATATTTACATAAGCCTAGTGCGGGTAAAAGAATTAGCACTGGTAAGGGAGGTGCGTACGGTGGAGATACACTAAGAAATAAACCTTCTTCAGCATTACCTAAAACTTACAGAGATCCAAATAGGAAGTAAAAATGAAAACATTCGATGAAATTAGAGGAAACCGTCTTACTGAGGCCACAGCAGGAGATCATGAAGAAGCGGCAATGGCACATGAAACAGCTGCTAAGTCGGTTAGGCAAGATTTAAGAGCAAAAAAGGCACATCAACGTGCAGCTGAACATCATTATGACGCGGCGGATCATATTGAAGATGGTAATCATGAAAAAGCTAATTCATCTCATGTTAAAGCAAAAAATGCGGCTGCCACCGCAAAACAATACGGTAATAAACATTCTGCTAATGCATATGCTGATACACACGCTGTTAAACGCGTTCCAAGCACGGTTGGCGAAGGTTTTGTATCAGCTGCGCAGCGCAAAGCCGTATGGGCATCTAAAGCTGACGGTGGTAAAGGTCATCCGGATAATAAAAGAAAAAGAAAAAAAGAAGATGTGGATGAGGCATGGCAGACAATTTCACGTGGCCCTGGTTATAAAATACAAAGAGATAGTAATACAGGACAAAAACGTCGAGTTGCAGATGTGCGAGAACAAGATTCAGATGCTGTAAAAGCATTCCTTGCCAAAGGTGGAAAGATCAAAAAGCTACCACCGGCCAAAGCACAAGGTTATCACGGCAAAGATGATCCGGGTAAAGATATGCATGGTGTAATGGACAGGCCCGATACAAAGCGAATGGGTACTCGTAAAAAAGTTAAGTCCATGGAAGCAGTGAATGTTAAAGATGATCTTATTATCAGATCTAAGAAACCTGCATCAACACTACGTAGAAGTTCAGCGAGTCGTCCAGCAGGCGTAAGAGATGATGTAAATGAAATATCAAAGGGAATGGCTGGTCGTTACTTAAAGAAAGTTCCTGCGAGTGCCGCTGATGCTGGAAGAAAATCAGCCGGTACTACTGGCATTGGTCCGGACGATCAAAAGAAAAATGTAGAAAAAGGAATCAGAAAATTTGTCAATAGACAAAGAGGTACATCCATGGCAGTAGATAAAATGACTGGTAAAGCTAAAGTACCTGCAAAAGAAGCTAAAGAAACAGATCCACCATTCGATGATGCTAAGAAAATATCGACTACACCTAGTAAAGATCAGTTCGGCAATATCATTAAGAACCGAGCAAAGCATCTTGCAAGGCAAGCCGCTAAGAAAGCTGGCGGTGATATGGGTGATAAGCAAAAGAAAGAAAGCCAAGAGTTAGCAGAGCTTTCTCCTGAATTGTTAACACGATATGCCAAAAAAGCAATACCTCAACAATTCAAAAAGAATGATGCAGCTAAAAGTCCAATAAACCGTGGTACTGAAAAAGGCGCTAAGCTACAAAAGACAGCCGATAAACGTAAAAAAGGTATTGATAGTGTACGCAAACGGTCATCTCCTAATGACGTAGGTCAACATAAAACCGGTAAAGCATCAAGACCTCATGGTGGAATGCGCCCAGGTAAGGGAACTTCCTATAAACAGAAACCAGCTGGTGGATTTAACAGCAAATATTTGGATCAATAAAATGAAAAAATTTAAATCTTTTTACGAAGATCTAACATTTAAGGTAGAGGTTGAAGGCTTGCCAGCTATGTACATGTCTGGTAATTCACCGGGTCAAGTAAAGAACCATCTTCGTAAATTGGTTAAACAACCGTCAATGATTAAGTCTGTTAAACGGCAGACTAAATTTGATGTGAAGAAAATGTACCGTGATAAAGCTCAGGGTAAAGAAGTTGATGAAATGACTCAACAAAGTAAAGAGCTACCTAATCTTAAAATTGCTATAGGTAAATCTGCTCAATCTGCAAAAGATACAAAAGCTCGGGCAGATAAAAGAAAAGCAAATAAGCAGGGTACACCATTAGCAGCTGGTACACAATGTGAATCTACTGTTAATGAATTAGATCAAAAAACTATGAATAGTTATTATGGCAAAGCTCAAAGAAGTAAAGATAGAGCTACAAACTCTGCAGTTGCAACTATATTGAGAAAAGGTGATCATTCTAAAGATTTGCAAACAAGAAACAAGCGTGATAAAGGTATGGCTCTTGCTAAATCACGAACCATAAGAAAGATGCGTGGAGAAGGTACATACGGTGATGTTGATTATGGAACTGATAAGTCAGTTAAGATAATGAAAAAAATTACACCTAACGAAGGCCGGATGGATAGAACAATTTCTAGGCATGCAGATGCGATGAAAATACATAAAGCGCAATTCAAGAAAACTGGCGATGCAAAGCATATGAATGCTTTTAGAGATGCTAAGAAAAGACATGACACTGCAGTTCAAAAACAGGGTCATGGTAAAATGACCGAAAAACTTACAATTGGTAAGATACGTAGAGCTGCATACAAAACCGCTAGAGGTTTAGGAGATGTAAGTGCAGTAACATCCAAAAGAAAAGGTAGTGTAGCAAGACGTGTAAAAAATCGAGTTGTTGGAAAGTTACTAGGCAAAGCGGTAAACAAACTAGGGTTGTTCAAGTAATGGAAAGATTCAAAGCATTCTGTGAAAAACTAACTGGTAAAGATTCGAAGGGACATTTCCGTGCTACTGAAAAAGGTGCGGGCATGACAGCTAAGGGCGTAGCTGCGGTGAATAGAAAGACAGGTGGAAACTTAAAGACAGCTGTAACTGGTAAAGTAAAGCCAGGATCTAAGGCTGCTGGAAGACGTAAATCATATTGTGCTCGTAGCGCTGGCCAAATGAAGATGTTTCCGAAAGCAGCAAAAGATCCTAATAGTAGATTAAGACAAGCGCGGAGAAGGTGGAAGTGTTAAAGTAAATGGCACATAAAATAAGTGAGAATACCGAATTGTCTATGCCGATTCGGAATCTAATTGCGATGGTAGTAGGAGCAGCAATTGGAACTTGGGCATACTTCGGAATAATAGAACGATTGAATACAATTGAAAATAAACTTATTATGACTGAAGCCGATCTAGGCATGAATACTGAGTTTAGAATTAAATGGCCAAGAGGTGAGATGGGTTCATTACCAGCTGATTCTGAACAGTTTATGTTGATTGAACATTTAGCGGGTGAACTTGAAAAATTGACAAATCAAATTGAAGCAGGTGAGGCTCCATATGATCAACAGCAACAACTTACTCTTAACTTCTATAAGGATCGTATCGAACAATTAGAGGCAGAGGTAAAAGGTATAAGAAAGGATATGATGGGTATGGTGCATGATATGAATAATATCAAGCCCCCTTCAAATCATAGCGGTCATTAAATGGTAGGAGAATTTTTTGTATTGTTAATGTTCTTTGGAGAGCCAACGACTCTTAAAGAATTCACAATTAGAGATGGCATGAGTGAATGTCTCAGTGCAAAGCGGAGTATCGAAAGAACTTTGCGAGGTGGTAGGTCAAAAGTATACAGCGGATCTGTACGATTGGCATGTAAAAAATTAGAAGTAGAACATGATGCAGACTATAATATTATAAGATTTGTAACAGACGTAGATAAGGTATTAGGCTCAAATGGCTGACACTACTGATCAGAGATTAGAACGTATCGAAGAAAAATTAGATCAGTTAACTGATGCAATGATATCGCTTGCACGCGCTGAGGAGAAACTAGCAGCAATGCAAAAAAACCAAGAGAATAATCATGAGAGAGTCAATAGACTCTCAGAAAAATTAGATGCTATTGAAAAGAAAGTTGATGAGAATCATCGTACAGTATGTCTTATAAATAAACTAGTATATGCTGCTCTGATCGCAGCGGTCGGAGCGTATGTGGCTCAATTTTTAATTTAGGAGAAAAGAATGGATTATAATCCTTTTAGGAGTGGGGCCACTCAAACGGTCCAAGAAGACAGGGAAAATGCAAATGAAGCAATGGATCCCGTAGACAAGAAAGCACTTAAAGGTAAGCATAAGGACCGCAAAGACAAAGACATTGATAACGATGGCGATGTTGATGGTACTGATAAATATTTGCATAAACGTAGAAAAGCAGTTAGTAAAGCCATGGACGAAGACATGGGTGAATTTTCAAGAGACGTCAAATTGATGGGTGATGAAAAATTAAAACACCATGCAACAACTGGCGAAAAAAATAAAGTATTCAGTCATAATAAAATTAAAAAAGAATATGAAAGACGCAAAAGTGCAAGTGCCAGACGCACAGCTTTATTTGGTAAAGACACCACCCCGTCAGGTAAGGCTGGACCTAGTTACGAATCAGTCGAAAAAGAAGGCTATTACAAAGATATGGAAATCAAAAAACAAGATAAAGCAATGGGTGCCAAGCCAATTCCTTCTAAGAAAAAGAAAGAAGCAAAAGGTGGCGGCAAGGAAGGCGATGTAGAAATGAATCCAAAAATGGAAAAAGATTCTAAATCAACTCCGGTTGAGGCAAAAGAATCAAAAATTCGGAGTGCACTAAGGTCAGTACTTTCAGAAAAGTCTAATAGAGACGATCATTACAAATCTTCAACTGATCCTGAAATGATGAAGGATAAGATTAAAGGTAAAGGCGCCGAAGACATGATGAAAGGTGCTAATGATGAGATTGCTAAAGGACCTGATGCTCATCTTGACGAGCCAGCAATGGTTAATAAAGATGCAAAGAAAATGACTTCTAATGTACCTTCAATGAAAGCTCGTAAGAACGATAATATGCAAGGCGATAAGAAGATTGTACCCGGTGGAACACCAATGAAAGATCCCGCTGCAATGAAAGCAGAATCATTCGGTGCACAAGTATCTAATATTTCTGGAGCTTATGCAACAATGTATATTGAAGATTATACTCATGAAGTTGATTACGCTGAGGAAGGTCCTCATACTGCAAAAAAGTTTGTGGCCAATGCTAAAAAATCCGGTATCAAAGCAAAGATACATGATCCAAGCGGGCCCGGCGGCGGCCATCCAGTTGTGCATTTAGGTCATAAAGACAGTAATCACATTCATAAATTTCTGAAGAAGCATTATGACCCCGATATGCAAAAAGGCGATCTGCAACATCATAAGATCGGAGAACAAGTAAGTGAATCTATGCTTGGTATGAGAGATTCAGAAAAGTTAAATGGCGGTAAATCATTAGATCCTCGTCATAAATCAGCTGCTCATCACATTGACTATCATCATAGACAAGATAATGGACACGAATTGCCCGGTGGCGATGCAGATAGGCATAGATATAAAACTGCCAAAAAACTAGGCTACAGCGTATAGGAGAAAATAATGGCTATAAGCGGACCTAAAGGTGCGCACCCAACTACACGTGGTTGGGAAAGCGCTAAAGGTGAATTACTTAAATCACAAAAGATTAGTGAAGATCAAATTGCAGAATGGAATAATGAAATGAATCCAAAGCCTCAAGTGTTACGTGAAGCACCAGTAACTGAAGAAGAAGTAATTGAAGAGCACATGGAAATTGAAGAAGTAGAAGAAGAAGTAGTTGAAGAACCAAAGAAGAATATGTTTGGTAAATTGTTTTCGTAATATATAAGAGGTAACTACTCTTATAGGATCATTATGATTAATCAACTGACAGAAGACACACTCTTTTTTTATGCTGCTCAAAATTATTATAAGCCTCAGTTTTCTGATGTTGAAGAATTTTTTGAAGATTTGAAACGATTCAAATATATCAAGCGTTTAATTAATCGATATATTGAAACGGGTAACTTTCCGCATAGGTTGTTACTAAATCACATTATAATTATCTTCAATGTATTTGGTATTGAAGCAGCTAATAATATATTGAACTTGAGATTAGATGATAAACACTGGCCAGTGATTAAACCTATATTACTGTATTTGAATTATATCACTAAAAAGGATAAAGAAGATATTGAGTCCGATCCATACGTTGTAAAATTTTTAGGAACTATCTAATGGGAATAGTAAAACGAGCTGCTGATTTAGCATATACATTTAGATTCATTCGAATGCTCGTATTGGATTGGAAGGAATGGGATGCTTATAAACTTGGCCTCATTGATGAAGAAGGCAAGAGAAACCGAAAAGTCAAAATCGATTCGGACGAACAAAAGTCAGCCTACACACCTTTCATCAGACTGTGTGCAAACGTCAAACGTTTGGTATCGAAGATTCCGGGTGGCGGCAGTAAGCTTGGTTCTTTTGCTTCTGCTCTTTATCTTATAAAAGAAAAATACAATCTTAAAGATCGCGATCTCGAAAAAATAATCGAAAAATGTGGTGCAGACGTACTTGACCTGATCAACGAAGGTAATGAGTGGTTTCTTCTTGACGATGGTTCAATTGCACCGGGCATGTATCGACTTCGAGAAAATAAATTATTAACTCGTAATTGTGGTGAAATGGTATGGGCTAAAGATCAGGTGAGAATCAAAGAAGATTGTCATTCTATAGGAGATGTGTTTGGTATACCGATTTATGAAGCAATCCATATAAATACTAATCAAAGCATTTATATAACCACAAACGAGATCTATAAATGAGTAGACCAAGAGATATAGCACGAATCCTCGGTAAAACAGAGGCAGCAAACACTGGAAATACATCATTAAAACTGAATGACCCTGGTGTTGTCGAAGGTTTGCAGGTGTATGATTCAATTGCGTTGTTGCCAGTTGCTGGTCTTACGGCAGGTGATCAAGCTTATGTCAAATCAAACTCTAAACTGTATATATCAAACGGCGCTGGTTGGTACAATAGAGCAATAATTAACGCTACACCAGCTCTAACACTAAGCGCATCTGGCACAATTGCTTTGACACCAGGATCAGCAACAACAATTACTATGACAGCCACCGATTCGGATAATGATAATGCTAATCTATCACTTACACTAGAGTCTGGTGGAGATCTATTTAAGTTTGCTACCATATCACAGGATTCTTCGGTTGTAACGATAACGCCAAGAACTGAGGATTCTGCCACCGCGTTAGGATCTGATGGATCAGCTACACTGACATTTAAAGCAAGCGATGGTATCAATCAAGCCACGGTACAAAATACATTTACCTTAGCCTTTGGTCCTGACTGGACCGGTTCTTATGCTGATCAAATTCTTGATGGTGACGCAACTAACGGTTCAGCGTTTGGTGCTTCGATAGGTATGAGTGGTGATGGAAACTACGCTTTTATATCTGACCAGTCAGGCGGAGGTGGAACAGGCCAAGGTCGGTTATTTGCATATTCTAAGTCTGGAACTACATGGTCAGTTCACACTTCTTTTGGAGCTGCAGACGGAAGTAACCAAACTCACTATGGTATAGGAAATCAAACTGCGTCATTGAACTCTGATGGTACGTTTGGAGTTTTTGGTTTACCGGCATATAATAGTAATAAAGGTGGTTTAAGAGTATACAAAAGAACTGGTGCTACTTACGGTAACGCTCAAACTTTAACACAAACTGCTGATAACGGAGCTCAACTAGGAACCTCTGTTGCTATGAGCAATGATGGTAACTATATGATAGCGGGTGCACCTGATGCTGCTGGTGGTAAAGTACATTTTTTCAATCTATCGAACTCGTCAAATAATACTTGGTCTACGAATGGAGTTTTTTCTAGAACAACAACTGATCATAGCACATTAGGTCAAGATGTTGGAATCGATGCAACCGGTGTTTATGCCGTTGCCGGTGCTCCTTCTGAAGGAAGTTCTTTCCCGGGCTATGCATACATATATAAAAGAACAGGAAGTACTTGGGCCTTAGAGACAACTTTAACTAATCCAGACAATGAAGCAAACTCTCGATTTGGAGGAGGTCTTGCAATAAATCATGACGGCGATGTTCTCTATGTAGGTGCATACGCTAAAAACGTAGGTTCCGGCAATGAAGGTGGTAAAATACACATGTACACCAGATCAGGTACTACATGGACATTAAGAGCTTCGTTTACTTCTGGTACTGCTACTAACGGCGAAGAAGCCTTTGGTAAAAAGATAGCATGTAGTGCAGACGGCGTAACAATGGTTACTGGCGTACCGTATATACCGGGTGGAGCTGGTTCGAATGCATCAGCTGGTTACGGAGGCGGTATTGAAATTTGGACTAGAGACGGTAACACTATGAGTAACACAAAAAACATTGCTAATAATAATTTACAAAGCGGTGGTCTTAGTGCTGGATCTGCTGGTGCTTATGATCTGTTTGGTCTCACATTAGCAACAAACAACAACGGTGATGAAATAATGGCTGGAAGCACTAGCGGTCAAAAAACAGGATCTGGTGGAACTACAGGCGTAGTTGCAGTTATACGACCTTCATAAGGAAATTATAAATGAGTAAACCAAGAGATGTTGCAAGAATATTAGGAAAAACAGAAGCTGCTAATCCTAGTAATTTTGCTATTAAACTATCTACTGATACTGCCGTAATTGATGTATACGATTCACTTGGTCTATTGCCAGTTACCAATTTGACTGCAGGCGATCAAGCCTACGTTAAATCTAATTCTCGACTTTATGTTTCCAATGGATCCGGCTGGTATAATGCTGGATTAGTTAATGCGACTCCGACATTAACAGCTACACCTTCTGGAACTATTGTTTTAGCCGCCGATGGATCTACTACAACCGTTGTACGTCTAGTGGGTGCAGATTCAGATAACGATGATGCTAATTTAACATATTCAATCGAATCAGGAGGTGACTTTTTTAAGCATGGAACTATTGTACAAGATTCTGCAAAACAATATACTATTACACCTCGATCTTCAGATTCAGCTACAGCACTAGGATTTGATGGATCAGCTACTATCACTTTCAAAGTTACTGACGGTGTTAACACAGGTACAGTAGAGAATACATTTACTTTATCTTTTAGTGTTAATTGGTCATCAGTATCTTTTACAACAAACTCGTTTTATTCATATGATCCTGCTGGTGGTTCTGCTTCATATGATTATTATGGTATGGGTTTGCGAATAACTAAAGACAATGAAAGAGTTATTACTTCAGCTTCACAAGGCAATGGTGGTGGCGGAGTTTTTATTTACAAAAGAAATGGTGCTACTTATGCTAATGAACAAGGTATTTCTAAAGCCAACCTAACAGTTTCTCCTGCTGCAAGTGGTAGTAGCGCTGGAGGATTTGGTAATGATTTTGATGTTGATGATACCGGTGATCGTGCTGTGATTGGCTGGACTGGTTTTCATACAGGATCTAATTCAAATCACGGAGCTATAGTAATAATTAAAAGAACTAGTACAACATGGGCAGCTGAAACATCTTATCTGTATCAAAATCAAAGTGCAAATAATGCATATTTCGGTAATCGGTGTTGTATGGATGGGACTGGTACTTATGTGGTAGCTTTTCAATCACATCTAGGTAGCTTATACGGAGCAGGTCATCTATACAAAAGAACTGGCACTTCATGGGCTTACGTTGGATCTTTTGTTGGTAGCGGTATTGCTGGTGGAGATCAGTTTGGATTAAGTGGTGGACGTATGGATGCTACCGGAACTAGAATAGCTGTTCTTAGTAAAAGTTCTGCCGGAAAACTTTGGATCATGAGACGTGATAGTACTAACTTTTCAAATACTGAATTAGCTACTGGAGATTTAGGAAACGTTCGTTCATGTTCAATAAACGCTGATGGTAGTTATGTGGTAGTTGGTGATGATGCCAATAAGAATGTATTTATTTATGTTCGCTCTGGAACTACTTGGTCATTACAACAAACAATAAATGTTACTGCTGTTGCAGATACCACTGCTGCGTATAATTTTGGGTATAGTGTTGATATTGATGATGCCGGTGAAACTTTAGTAGTAGGTAATAGAGATAGCTTACCTTCTACGATATGGGTTTACACTCGATCAGGTACTACATGGTCCAAGCAAAGAGAAATTGACGAAAGAGCTTTAGATACAACTGGTGATCCTAACTTTAGATCATTCGGTGAAGTTGCAATCAATGGAGATGCAGATACAATTCTTGGTGGTGGATGGTATGTTACTCTAAGCGGTAGCGGTCAAGCTGGTCCTGGTATCATGAAAACATATACTACATAAAAATTATAAAGGAATTAACTTATGCCTTCAAAAGTTAGAGACATTGCTAAGTTTGTAGGACAAACTGAAAATAATAACAGGACTAATCTTCCTTTAAAGCTTGCGGATGGAACAGGTTTAGGTGTAGTAGTATACGATTCACTCGGTTTGTTACCAGTGGCCGGATTGACTGAGGGTGATCAAGCGTTAGTCGGACAAAGATTATACATTTCAAATGGATCAGGCTGGTATAACATTGCTATGGTTAATGCCACACCAGTCTTAAATGTAAGTCCAAGTGGCACAATTGCGCTATCATCTGCTGGAACAGCTACAACTATTACTGTTACTGCTACCGATTCAGATAATAGTAATGCAACTTTGAGTCTATCAGTTGAATCTGGTGGCGACTTCTTTAAACACGCAACACTATCTCAAGATTCTAGTGTTTACACTATTACACCTCGATCTTCAGATTCAGCTACTGCTTTAGGATTTGACGGATCTTCAACATTAACATTCAGAGTTAGTGATGGGATTAACCAAGCTACTGTACAAAACACTTTTACATTATCTTTTGGACCTGACTGGACTGGAAGTCTTACTGAAAGTAAAATAGTTGCATCCGACGCACAAGCAAGTGATGATTTTGGTGCATCTGTTGAAATAAGTGGTGATGGATCTTATGCAATTTCAGGTGCACCGTATGAAGACGCAGGTGGAAATGGCGCCGGCGCAGCTTATATCTATTTAAGAACTGGTTCTAGTTGGGCTCAACAAGCAAAATTAACTGCATCCGACGCACAAGCATCTGATTATTTTAGTTATTCAGAAGCAGTATCGATAAGTACTGATGGAACTTATGCTTTTGTTGGCGCTATGCTCGAAGCAACTGGTGGCTCTTTTGCTGGTGCTGCTTATGTCTTTATTAGATCAGGCACCAGTTGGTCTCAACAAGCTAAACTAGTAGCATCTAATCCAACAGCTTATGATAAATTTGGCAGTAGCGCATCAATAAGCGGTGATGGATCTTATGCTATTACTGGTTCACCCGGTGAAGACACTACTGCTTCTGGTTCTGGTGCTGCCTATGTTTTTGTAAGATCTGGAACAAGTTGGTCTCAGCAACAAATGCTAAAAGCAACAGACGCAGGTGAAAATCATAATTTTGGTTACTCAACATATATGAGTACTGATGGCACTTATGCTATTGTTGGTGCATATGATGGAGATAACACTGCAGGAAACTACCTAGGTAAAGCTTATATCTTTACGAGATCTGGTTCTACTTGGTCACAACAAGCAAAGCTAACAGCATCTGATGCAGCATCCGGAGATAAATTTGGTTTTACTGTTGCTATTAATGATGATGGCACTTATGCTATTGTTGGTACACCTTATCAAGACACTGGTGGTTCTGATGCCGGTGCAGCTTATATCTATGTGAGATCTGGTACTAGTTGGACACAACAAGCTAAGATTCAGTCGTCTGATATACAAGCAAGTGATAACTTTGGGTATGCAGTATCGATAAGTGGTGATGGATCACATGTTATGGTTGGTGCAGAAAAGGAAGATACTACAGGCAATGATGCTGGCTCAGCTTATATCTTTAAGAGATCCGGATCTTCTTGGTCTCAAATTAAAAAATTACAAGCTGCTGATGCAGCTGCAGATGATAAATTTGGTCATGCAGTGTCAATTGCTTCTTCTGATGGCACCTATTCTATTGTTGGTGCAAACGGGGAAGACGCTGGAGGATCTAATGCTGGCGCGGCATACATTTTTGAAGCCGGTTAATAGTAGCAAATAAAGAATAAAAAACATATAAATAGTCAAAAGATTTTTATGTCGGAGACTATTTTATGGCTGCACCTAATTCCAGAGATACACTTATAGATTATTGTAAGCGCCGCCTCGGTGATCCTGTCATCGAGATTAACGTTGATGACGAGCAAATTGAAGATCGTGTAGACGAAGCACTACAATATTACCAAGAATATCATACCGATGCAACATTTAGAACATATTTACAACATCAGATAACAGCTACTGATGTAACAAATAAGTATATTTCTATTGCTACTGATGTCCTATATGTTTCAAAAGTATTTCCCTTAAGTAGAACTTTCGGCGATAATATGAATTTCTTTGATATTAAGTATCAAATGATGCTCAATGATATTGCCGATTTGCAAAATTTTGCTGGTGATTTAGCTTATTACGAACAGCTCAATCAGTACCTCAGTATGCTTGATTTGAAATTAAACGGACATCCACAGACAACTTTTGCTAGACACCAAGATAGATTATACATACATGGTGAGTTTGAAACGCAAGATCTAATTGAAGGCGAGTATCTTGTGGCAGAAGTATATAAACAAGTCGATCCAAGTACTCATACTTCTGTGTTCAATGATATGTGGCTCAAAGAATATACCACTGCACTTATCAAGCAACAATGGGGTGCAAACTTAATTAAATTTGAAGGTGTACAATTGCCGGGTGGCGTAACATTTAATGGCAGACAGATTTACGATGATTCACTTACCGAAATACAGGCACTAAGGGAACGAATTAGAGAAGAACACGATCTACCACCTGACTTTTTTGTAGGATAAACTATGGCCAGAAATTTCTATTTCACTGAAAAGGTCAGATCTGAACAATTACTCTATGAAGATTTAGTGATTGAAGCCTTAAAGATCTACGGCAGTGACGTATATTATCTTCCACGTACAATCGTAAACGAAGATGTATTGTTTGGTGAGGATCCAGCCTCATCATTCGATAACGCGTTTAAGATCGAAATGTACATTGATAATATAGAAGGCTTTGACGGTGAAGGAGATCTGTTTACAAAGTTTGGAGTAGAAATTAGAGATGAAGCTACGTTTGTAGTTTCTAGAGCGAGATGGCGAAAACAAGTTGTAAGAGCTTCTGATGCTGAGCAGAGTGCAGATAGGCCTACAGAAGGTGATCTTATATATCTTCCGCTGACAAAGTCTATATTTCAAATTAACCACGTCGAACACGAACAGCCTTTCTATCAACTAGCGAATGTTCCTGTATTTAAGATGCGATGTACTCTCTTTGAGTATAGCAATGAGGATATGGAAACAGGTGTTGGCGTTATTGATCAAATCGATCGTGATTTTGCATATCAATATAAACTACAACTAGCATCTCCAAAAGCTGCTACTATCTCAGTTACAATGGATAGTGGTTCTTTGAGTGCTATTAGTATTTTACAAGGTGGAAGATACTACACAACAGCACCTACTATTCTTATTAGTGGTGGAATGGATTCGAGTGCTGTACCTACAGATAGCGCAACTGCGACAGCAACTATCGATTCGGCAACCGGAATATTATCAGCTATATCCATTACCAATGCTGGATCCGGTTATGATTCATCAGTGATTGTAAGTATAATTGGTGGTAGTTCAACCGATAGTTCATACACCATTGGTGATTCTGCATTCCAGACATTAGCTAATAACGTAATTATGTCTGGTGAGATTATGCATTATGCAATGGATTCAGCTTTGGATTCGAGCAGATACTTATATCTTGGTCTTGCCGGTGCAGACGATGGCAAGTTCCACACATTTACATCAGGCGCGTATCCAAATGGAACAGTTGTAAAGACAACTGGAGCAGCATCAGGACTTCAGGTTATTGGTGTTACAGAACCTAATGACCTTTCAGAGAATGAGCAAAACGAGGTATTCAGTTCATTCTCTACAGACTTCTTAGACTTTAGTGAAAATAACCCATTTGGTGATCCGGAGAATCAATAATGTTTGGTGGACACTTCTATCATGAAAAAATGAGAAAGTCAGTCTCCATATTTGGTAGACTGTTTAATAACATTTATATTTTAAGAAAAGATAAATCCGGTGCTGTGTTGAACCAACTAAAGGTTCCACTCGCTTATGCACCTAAAGCAAAATACTTAGACAGAATAAGAGAAAATCCAGATCTTGTTAATGACACTCGAGTAGCACTTAAGTTACCACGCATGTCGTTTGAAATAGTTAACATATCATATGACTTAACTAGACAATTGACAAAGGTAAGTAACTTCTCTACACTCGGTACAACAAATTCTAACAGGCAGAAATTCTATTCACCTGTACCATATAACCTGGATTTTCAATTAAATGTATTTGCAAAGAACCAAGATGATGCTTTGCAGATCGTTGAGCAAATATTGCCAACGTTTAATCCACAATACACATTAACAATTAAACCTTTTCCAACGGAATATCCAAACTTTGTTGAAGATATACCAATTGTGATTCAGGGAGTTTCATTCGCTGATGACTACGAAGGAGCGTTAGAACAAAGACGCACGATCATCTATACGATAAACTTTGAAATGAAAACACAATTCTACGGAGACGTCGCAAACAAAGCTATTATCCGTACAGCGATTAATAATATACATGACATTAAAGCAGGTTTACTTGATTCAGATATAAGACTAGAAACTATAACTACAACACCTAATCCTACTACCGTGTTTGGCACGGCAGATAGCGATTTTGGATTTACGAACACAATACAAATGGTAGGTGACAGTTCATGAGTGATAATGTAAAAAGTGACTATGATTATTCAAGACAAACGTATTACGACTTAATTGAAAAAGGACGTGAAAGTCTAGAAGATATGATTGAAGTTGCTCGACAATCCGAGCATCCAAGAGCATATGAAGTTTTATCTGGTATGATTAAAAATATATCGGACGTAAACGATAAGCTTATGGATTTGAACAAAAAACAAAAAGATATAGATAAGAAGGATGATATACCACAGGTAGGTGGTACCACCAATAATTTGTTTTTGACTACAGCTGATCTTCAAAAAATGATGATTACGAAAGATGATGAAAAATTAGTAGATGTCACTCCTACAGAATGAAGCATACCTAGGAAATCCTAATGTAAAGCGTGATGGAGTACTACAGGTTTGGACTCCAGAACTTTTGCAAAAATACAAAAAGTGTATGGATGATCCTATTTACTTTGCAGAAAATTACGTAAAAGTTATTTCTCTGGATCAAGGATTAGTACCATTTATTCTATATCCGTACCAGCACGAGATGTTCAGGCATTTCAATGACAATCGTTTCTCAATTATTCTTGCATGTCGCCAATCTGGAAAATCCATCTCCGCATGCGCGTATCTGCTTTGGTATGCACTCTTCCATCCGGAAAAAACAATTGCGATTCTTGCGAATAAAGGGGCAACTGCTCGGGAGATGTTATCTCGTATCACGCTTATGTTGGAGAACATTCCTTTCTTTCTGCAACCGGGTTCGAAAGCATTAAACAAAGGTAGCTTAGAATTTAGTAATAACTCTCGTATACTTGCAGCTGCAACATCTGGTAGTTCCATTCGTGGTTTATCTGTTAATCTTCTATATCTCGATGAGTTTGCATTTGTTGAAAGAGCTGCCGAATTCTACACATCTACATATCCTGTTGTTTCAGCTGGTACAGGAACTAAAGTGATTGTGACTTCTACTGCTAATGGAATAGGCAATCAATTCCATAAGATATGGGAAGGATCTGTACAAGGAATAAATGAATTCAAGAATTTTAGAGTCGACTGGTGGGATGTTCCGGGTAGAGATGAAGAATGGAAAACCGAGACAATAGCAAACACGAGTCAATTGCAATTCGATCAGGAGTTTGGGAATACATTCTTTGGTACCGGTGATACATTAGTTAGTGCTGATTGTTTATTATCTTTAAGATCAAAAATGTATATACGTGAAATGGAAGGTAATGCATTAAGAATATATGAAGAGCCTATCGAAAAACACGAATATATTATGACGGTTGATGTAAGTAAGGGAAGAGGCCAGGATTATTCTACTTTTACCTTAATCGATATTAGCGTCCGGCCGTTTCGACAGGTGGCTGTATATCGCAACAACACTATCTCTCCTATTCTCTTCCCTAATATTATATATAAGTATGCAAAAGTCTACAACCAAGCTTATGTAGTTGTAGAATCAAATGATCAAGGTACAGTTGTTTGTAATGGATTATATCATGATTTAGAATATGAGAATGTACATGTAGAATCTTCGGTCAAAGCAAATGCTATCGGTATTGAAATTACCCGTAAAACAAAAAGACTCGGCTGTTCAGCAATCAAAGACATACTTGAATCAGGTAAGTTAGAAATTGTTGATGACCGCACCATTTTAGAAATATCTACATTTGAGGCAAGAGGTCAATCATACGAAGCCAGCGATGGTAACCATGATGACCTGATGATGAACCTTGTTATGTTCGGATATTTTTGCTCTACACAATATTTCGGTGATATGACAGATATTAACTTGAAACAAATGTTATTCGATCAGAGAATGAAAGAAATAGAAGAAGATATTGTGCCATTTGGTTTTATACAAAACGGGCAAGATGACGTGGATCTGGATATAAGAAATGATACGGATAACTGGCAAGTTTCCGGTTATGAGCCAGAGCTCAGTACAACTGAGGGAATCTTCGATAGAATTAAAGATTAGTAATATTATAAATAATGGTATATTGACAATAACCGTATTATGAAATCATATAATTAGTTAGAAGGAAAACAAAGCTATGGCACTCGGCACACCGTCAGAAAGTCCAGCGGTTGTTGTAAAGGAAATAGACCTGACTGGTGGCGTTCCTAACGTTCAGTCAACTACCGGAGCAATCGTCGGAAACTTTCGTTGGGGTCCTGTTGCACAAAGAGATTTAGTTGACAATGAGGCAACTCTGGTCGACAACTTTGCAACTCCAGACTCCGCAAATACCATAGACTTCCACTCAGCACAATACTTTTTGCGCTACTCAAGTGCATTACAAGTAGTGAGGGAAGCTACTAGTGCAGCTAAAAATTCTCGTTCTATTATTGGGCAGACTGCCGCTGATTCAGATGGTGGACTACCTGTACCAATGGTTAAGAACGAAGTAGATTTTAATTCACAGCTGTCAACACTTAATACAAATTCACACACTTTTGTTGCGAAATATCCAGGTGATCTTGGCAACTCCATTCGTGTGTCAGTTTGTCCTGCAGATTCATCCTCTGCCACAACATTTAGTGGATGGGCTTATCAAAACGAATTTGATAAAGCACCACAAACATCAACCTATGCATCAAATCGTTCAGCAACTCTTGATGAAATGCATGCAGTGGTCATTGACCAAGATGGTAAGTTTACTGGAACTAAAGGTTCGGTTTTAGAAACATTCCCATTTGTATCTGTAGGTAAAGATGCTAAGAATCCAGATGGAACAAATAACTTCGCTAAGGATGTTATTAACGAGCGTTCCGAATATGTTTGGATGGTAGGATTTGATTCTGACTTCAGCGCAGCTGGAGCAGGAACTGACATCGATAGTGGAGATACTTTTGAGGTCAAGCCATCAGGTTTGGCTGGAAGCAAATCAACTGTTGATCACACATTCACAAGTGGTGTAAACTCAGGAGCACTAGGAACATCAGAGTTCCTTGCTGGTTTTGATCTTTTCGAAGATGAGAACCAAGTAGAAGTTGACTTCCTAATTGCACCAGGAATGACAAACAGCACTGATCAGGCCACAGTCGTTAATGACTTGGTATCAACTGCTCAGTCACTTCGCAAAGACTGTATAGTAAATGCATCTCCAGCAAGAGATGACGTAGTAAATGTATCATCAGCCGCAACTGCTGTAACTAACGTGGTAGCAACTGCCAATACATTCACAAACTCATCATACCTTGTTGCAGATAATAACTATCTGAAAACTTATGATAAGTATAATGATCAGTTTATCTTTATACCAGCAGCATCATCTACTGCCGGTATTTGTGCAGCCACTGACCTCGAAAGAGCACCTTGGTTCTCTCCAGCCGGTCAACGACGTGGTGCTTACTTAGGAATTACAGGCCTTGCCTATACTCCTAATAAGTCACAAAGAGATACACTGTATAAAGCAGATGTAAACCCAATTGCCAATATTCCAGGGCAAGGAACAATTCTTTACGGTGATAAGACAATGCTTGGTCGACCATCAGCATTCGATCGTGTTAACGTACGTAGACTCTTCCTTGTACTCGAAAGAGCAATTGGCCGAGCCGCTCAACAGGTACTCTTTGAATTCAACGATGAATTTACAAGAGCAGAGTTTGTCAACATTGTAGAGCCAGTCCTTCGAGAAGTCAAAGGCCGGCGTGGTATTACAGACTTTAGAGTAGTCTGTGATGAGACAAACAATACACCAGCCATTGTTGATCGTAATGAGTTCATCGCAAACATCTTCATCAAACCAGCACGTTCTATCAACTACGTCACTCTAAACTTTGTGGCAGTTAGAACAGGTGTTGATTTTGAAGAAGTAGTTGGCACGGTTTAAGGAGGTAATGTAAAATGGCTGTTCTCGGTGTAGACGATTTTAAGTCGAAACTTAGAGGCGGTGGGGCACGTCCCAACCTCTTTAAAGTAACTATTAACTATCCGGGCTTTGCAAACGGTGATGCTGAATTGACATCATTCCTTTGTGAGGCTGCATCATTGCCCGGTTCAACTTTCGGAATCATTCCGGTTGCATTTAGAGGACGTATCCTCAAGATGGCCGGTGATAGGACATTCGCTGAATGGAATACTACTATCATCAATGATACCGACTTTAGTGTTCGTGATGCAATTGAAAGATGGATGAACGGTATTAACGCACATAGTGCTAATACTGGACTTACATCTCCAATCGCTTACGAAGCAGATCTAAAGGTTGAACAGCTTGATCGTGACTCATCGGTATTGAAGACATACACATTCCGTGGTGCTTATCCACAGGATTTGTCAGAAATAACTTTGAGCTACGGCGATAATGATAACATTGAAAGATTCAACTGTATCTGGGCATACCAGTACTACGAGTCTAATACCACATCATAGTAATAAATAGAAGAGAGCCGGCTACGGTCGGCTCTTCTCTTTAATGTAAGGTAATTATAATGGCAGAACAATCAGGACAAGACGGCGTAAAACTATTTGGTTTTGAAATAAAGCGCGCGAAGAAAAAAGAAGAGATGAAGTTACCATCTATCGTTCCTCCAAGGGATGATGAGGGTGGTAGTTACGCAACTGCATCTGGTTCTCACTATGGTCAGTACCTGAATCTAGGTGATGACGATTCAAAAGACAACTATCAATTGATAATGAAATATCGTGGTAATGCTATGCATCCTGAAGTTGATGCTGCAATCGAAGATATTACTAATGAAGCAATTACTGGTAGTCAGTTGGAACAAACTTTAGAATTGAACATGGAAGAAGTGAAAGCTCCTAATTCTATTAAAAAGAAAATTACAGAAGAATTTGATAACATATATGGAATGCTTAACTTTAAAGAGTTAGGTCATGATATTTTCCGTAGGTGGTATGTAGATGGAAGAATCTACCATCATCTTGTTTTGAATGAATCAAATCCTAAAGAAGGTATTCAAGAAATACGACCTATTGATGCTGCTAAAATGCGCAAGGTTAAAAAGATTAAGAAGAAAAAAGATCCAGTAACTGGTGCAGATATCATTGAGAA
>Ga0181408_1000082_pt1 | contig 26644 bp, 47 predicted proteins | sample 31SPOviralmetaG_FD_130137 | JGI IMG/M metagenome (GOLD analysis project Ga0181408, IMG submission 130137) | Marine viral communities from the oligotrophic San Pedro Time Series (SPOT) site, San Pedro Channel, CA, USA - 31 SPOT_SRF_2012-02-16 | ecosystem: Environmental > Aquatic > Marine > Strait...
AGGCATTAATGTAAGTATTATAAGCAAGAGTGTCAATTAAGACCGAAAAGTTGGATCCTTCAAAGTCAAAGTCGGTAAAATTAGAATTTGAACGCAAATAATTCTTAATTTGCGTCTTAATTTGATCAAAATCTAGATCTGAGAATTTTGTGAGTGGCATTATCTTGTTACTTGAAGGATAAACTCTAATTGTACCGGGGTTCTAGGTTGCCCAACGATAAAATATGAGACCAATACGTTATATCCGTTTTGATCGTACTGAGGTCTCACTTCAATAGTGTTAATTTCCACTCTTGGTTCAAAATTTTTAATTGTAACTTCAATATCTTTTTGAATTACGGACGCTGTACCATAATCTAACAGTTCAAAAAGACTTCTAGAAATTTGAGATCCTAATCTTGGTTGAAAAGGACGCTCTCCTAGGGCAGTGAGCACCAGATTCCTTATAGAACGAGAAATAGCACGCTCATTTGACAGCGCAATTAGATCCCGAGTGATCGGGTGCTTCATGAAAGACAAAGAAATGTCTTTAAATGCCCGTGAGACTGGTTGTGGCACCTGTTATCGATAAGACTTCTGTCTTATTTAGAGCCGAATTTCCAACATTACCAAAGAAACCATATCCTTGGGTAAAATGCCCTGGTCCACACTCAAATATTGGTGCTTCCAACCGAGATATTTCGTGATTCAGAAGGAGTTTCCCAAAAATACTCATCGGTATCCCCGAGTCTACCCCATCGGATTCCATTTTCAACTTGATAATATTCCGTGGAGACCTTGAAATCGGGTGTAAGTGGCGTTTCCGGGGTGATTGATAGGTCATAAATTCGTGTTCTATTGTTTGGATATAGCGCATACTGCCCATTTTCTAGTTCAATGCAGTTATGTGACTTGTGTTCTTGTGGAATCTCACTCACATTGGTGTCAATAATGTCGTGATCAGGGTGATAGTTGTCCAAAGTAAACAAATACTCACCTTTCAGGTTACCAAAGTGTCGTGTACGGACTTCGAAGTCCATAGATCCGATAAATTGCTTCTCAATACAACGGACTCCATAGTCCATACAATTCCAAAATTGTAAATTTGGTAGATCTAAATCGGGATCTGGTGTCTTTGGTTCTGATACAAAGGCACTGATGGGCAACTTATCAAACATTGCACCATATTCGGGTAGGTAAGTCTCAAAATAAAAAGCGCGTCCGGGGATGCTTTTAGCAGTCACCCAAACGCCCTCTACAAACTCACCATACCCGTCCTTCAAATCCCTTAGATATTCTTTGCGAACCCACACTTTCTGTGCAGGGAGATTGATGACGAGTTGACTCATTATCTTCCTTGCCCTCTGTAACGTTTACGAGCCGAGTTACGCGAGCTCGCGGCATACTTGGTATGTTTCCCAGTTCCCTGACGAGTTTTCTTCGGGCTTGACTCAATCATATTAGTCCCCGTAAGGGACTGCTTCATCTTTGCCATATCAAATCACCCGTGTCTTTTCATGACCAACGCGAATCCTTGGATCCACCCAGATATCAAATCCTGCTGCAATTGCATCGAGACAGAATGATACATCCTCTCCACACATGTCCTGAACCTCACCAGATTCAAACTCTTGCATCTTTGGTGCAAACCATGGATACTTCATCTCTCCGTGCTCAAACACACCCTTCTTGATCATACACCAACCGAAACCAATGTAGTCAACTGTGAACGGTTTGCGGCGCTTTGAGATGGATTCCAGAGTCTCATGGTTCATAACACCACCACTCTTACGGAAGTCCTCTTCCTCCAACCAGTGAGCACAGGAAGTGGTCTTCCCATCTTCTGTGCAGTACCAACCAGAAACAATCTCTTTCTCTGTGCCATCCTCAGCAATCGCCATATCGCACAATTGCCAGAACTTCGTCGTGTCAAATACAATGTCACTATCAATCCACAACTGATAGTCATACTGCAACTTACCATCCCAGGGAATCTGGTTTGGTCCACGCAACACATTTGCCCCGAGACACTTGCATCGTGCAAAGTTCACCATGGAAGAGTAATCCTGACTAATCTGAATACTCATTCCATTCTGAACCATGTCGAAGCACAGTTGCACGAAGTTCTTCAAGAAGATATATGAGACGCCTCGACCTGGAAGACAGAACACAATGCTCTTGCCCTTCATCCGAGCTTTAATTCCATCAATGTCAAACTCCTCCTTCTTTTGTACCGGAGGGGTCTTTGCTTTAACTGTAAATCCTTTTGCCATAAGTTTGAATAACCTACATTTCAATTCTACCAGTGTATCTATGATATGTCAATAAGAAGACTCTTCCGAACTCTTCACTAATTTGACTTTCTCATAGTTCAAATCAGACTCTTCATAGTCTGTTTTCATGAGACCCACCATGCCTTTCAGCGTTTCCCAGGTCTCCCTAAACTCTTCATTTGTTAGACTCGAATAAAGACATTTATCCTTAGCGTAAATGTGAAATCTATACTCGTTTGTAATCATCTTTTAATCTTACAATGTCCTCTTCATTACATTGAGATCCTAACTGAACCTCAATAATAGTTATGCCGTTCTCACCTCCCTTCAACCGATGATGCTGTTTAGCATTTATTTTGTATTGACTGTGAGGTGTGGCATGATAACACCCTTCCCCAATAGTAACATAACCATCCCCGTCTACGCAGGTCCAATACTCTGCGCGATGAAAATGGTATTGTAGTGATAGTTGTTGATCTGGATGGACTACAAGTCTCTTTACCTTGTAACCTTCCTCTTCTAGGAGATTCTCATAATAACCCCATGGGCGTTCAAATTTCTCCGCGAAATTTTTTTCCATCTCTGAACCTATTAGGACCTTTCTAAATCTCAGAATTTTTTTGAGATGAAGTATATTTAGTTCGCGTTTTGGGTTCGTTGTAGGTTAGGGTAGTTAGCGTTTTTATATACGCCCCTACGCGCCACGGCACGATATCATCAACCGCGCCCTAACTGGTGTCTCTAAGTGTCAATCAGTGACACTGTGTATTATAACATTTTTCAGAGAATCTGTCAATCCCTTAGTGATACGCTGCTTCCCAGAGTTCTTCTACATTTTCTGACAAATCTTCCACAGTGACTGTCAAGTTCTCTCCGCCGCCAATATCAAAAACCTTGTGAAAGTCTATCTGATGAACATCAAAGTCCGCAAAGACTTCGAAGTCTAATGTGACACGGATCTGCTGCTTTTCTGCGTGGCTAGTGTTCATCAGATTGGTGGTGGGTTCCTCTGTATTATATAATAAATTTCCGAGACTGTCAAGGTGTTTGTGTGGGTCTCAGGAAAAAATCGGCGGTGGGGTTGACAAAACTCTCTCCTCATGATACGCTCGCTTAGATAACAACAACTCAGCACATTTACAAGACAATAACAACACTATTCCACAGGTTAATAACACTTTTCCACAACGATTGTGGATAACTTATAAAACAGTGACATATATTTATAATACCATTTAAAACGTTATTTTAAGGTAAAACAGCACTAAAACGCCAAATATACGTCATAATTGTCCTTATCTGGCACCATAGTCTTGATAACATGTAGTGCAGCATCTTCACCAATTACAGTGACTTCTTGACGGGAAATATAACCACGTTTCTTATTCTTCTTCCATACGATTGTATATCGATTCGTTGTCTGTGTCATGGACGGATTTGCGAGACTTGACATAAGTGAGTTCAGACCATTGGTGAGGATAACAGAGTAATAAACAATGAATATTCTTGTGACGTTCTCTCTTCGTATAGGTACACTTTGGTTTAGGTTTTACATGTAGTTCGATCGTTATGTAATTACAATCAACGAAATATACCCATCCTTGAACATCTTTCCATATAACATAATCATTGACCTGGGGTTGATACTTACTCATACAATAATCGTTCTAATGGATTAAGATTTAATCTCATAGAAGTATAGCATCTAGTATCTTTTATGTCTACCTTATCTCCTTGCTTGGTGGCATTGATAGGCGCGTAATAGCATTTCTTTTTTCTATCATAGAACCCCCAGATTGTCCTTGGAACTTCACTGGTATAAGAAAAGAAATCATGATTAAGCAACCAGATACTAGAAAGATTACGCTTGAACTGTTTAACTTCATAAGAGAAACCTTTGGGTGCAATGTGATGAAAATCAGGTGGTAATTCTAGTTCCATCCGGTAGACTCATCAGGTGGAAACATCTTATAGAAAAGATCATCATCTGCATCATCTATCATATCACGTTGCTTAACGAGAAACTGAATTGATGCATTGTAGTTGTCAATCTGTTTCTGTAATTCTTCTTTCTTAAAGTTCAACTCCATGATAGACTTATTGATCTCGACTCTATCCATGTCTTCTTTGATTGGGGTCATTGATGTCAATTTAGAAAGTGCAGATTTAACGTTCAAAATGGTGTGCTCCATGACTCATATTTGTTCATACTGATATAACCTTCTTTGCAAAGATCATCAGTAAAAATTCCCCATGCTTCTCTCTTTGCATGAATGTTATCAACCTCTGGATGTTGCTTGATTGCAACTTTCCAATTGTAGCGGAATTGTGCGACTGCTTGTGATTTAGTAATCATGAGTTTCAGTTACCTGCTTGGTCGAATGATTCGTTGTAGACATCATAAAAAAGGTCAAATGCTGCTAGATCGTTTGCAAATGGTGCAGACATTTCGCAAACCCAATCATATGCCATATCCAGATCAGCATCGGTGCTGAGTAGGAAGGCAGGCAGGTCCCGCAGTGCTTGAATGAAATCGGGATCGGTGAGACGGAAATTTGTTTTGTTCATACTGATAGTATGGCAGATCTGAGGGAGAATTGCAAGCGATAGTGGACACTCTCCCAACTGGTTCACTTACCGATTCCCATGGGATCATCTGCGGTAGACTCCAATGCGGAGAACGATGTTACGTTCTCTTTTAAACATATGCCTGGATAATATCCTTCTGCTTCCTCAATTAGTTTATCAAGTGTATACTCATCATACAATGAATTGAAATAACTGAATAACACATATCTCATTGTTTTGAGATCCATGTCATCAATCTGATTCATGATCAGTTGCTCTTGTAGTGCATCACGATCAACGATGTTGTCTTTCATAGTGTAGTGAACTCCTCAACATAATAGCGGGCAGAGATCTTTAATTCCTCTGCTTTTGTCATGATTTCATCGATCTGATCTTCTGATAGATCTTCGATGACCCATGTTAGATAGTGCAGATCTTCTTCGATAGTAGTTTCCATCATACTGTGAATTGCTCCTGACTGAATTCGTCGCATTTAATGTTCATTGTATCAACGTCGTTGAAGAATTCCTCAACTTGTTGTTCATCCCACTTCTCATAAAGTGACATTAACTCTTGATCGCTTTCGAGTGCCATAGTGCAAGGATCTTTCATTAGAAAATGTGTGTCCATGATGAATGTTGTGCTTTGGTGATTCTACCGTCTTTGAGCATACCGTCGCAAACTTGACAGAAAACGTCGAACTTTTCGAGTCTTGTGAGGTTTGCATCTGTGCCGTTGGCAGTCTCACCAACGACACGAATCAGAGTCTTTTTAAGCATCGTAAGAATCAGGCAAAGATGAATCCGTTGGTGAAATCGTAGGTGTTGAAGACTTTACTTTGTCCTGCCATTCCTACGAACTTGTCAACATACCACTGAAAGTTCTTCTGATAGACACGCTCTCCATCAATGCAGAATTCTTCGCAAAGTGCATTAAGGCGTGATTTTGTGGTGGTAGACTGCCAACCACCATCGAAGATTGTCATGGTGTCGTCTGAAACTTCTGCAATCTTGTTACCATGAAGACGAACGACGCTGACGCCTGAGGTCTCATCAAAATAAACTGCCGTGTTTCCTGAACTCCAATTGGCGTTGGATTGGATGGCGGCGTTCATCTGGGTTTCGATCTTGCGCATGAGTGGTTTGAGTGGTGTTCCTTTGACTCTTTAATAATACACGAAAACGGGCGTCACGCAACGGGGGCTAGACCACTTTGGCGACTGTCACACCAACGGTCGTAAAGTATACTCTCCATGTGATATGCTTGATCTTCTCTCACTCTTTCAGTCAAAATGCCTGATTCGTTTTGTATTACATGCACCAATTCATGCAATAAAGTAGTAATATAGTCCGATTCGTTCAAGTTTTTATCAATCTGTATAAATTGCTCATTTCCATTTGTTTCGGTGAACCCTAGGGCATTTTCGCAACTAAGATCGGTGTGAAATACCTCAACATCACTTTGGATAGGATATTGTGATGTGAAGAAGTCAAAAACGTCCTGTGTAGGATAGTTCATTGATCTGCCGGAAGTGAATAACATCAGTTTGCGGGTTCTGGGAACTTGATTGCTTTAAGAATCTCTTGATAGTCTCTGGTTTCGATCTCATCAAAGTCATATTCCTGTTGCTCTAAGCAATAGGTGATAAGATCGATTTGATCAGGTGAGAGTGTAACTTTGAGCATTGACTTGGATAGGGTTGACTCCATCATTTTAGCATAGATTTCTCTTTTTTGCATATTGCACGGATGTAAGTCCATGCCGTTGAGTGATTACGAAATCTCCTCATTGCGTTCTTTGTTCCTAACTCCGTCAGAGCAACATACATCGACTTCTTGATAGGCATCGCGACATGATTGCCGCACTTGCATACTATCGGGGGATGTGGGTCCAGGATTTGAGGGTTCAAGGAGATCGTAGAGATATTGTTTAATTAGTGACATATGTTTGCTTGATTGCATCAGTTTTGAAGCGTCGGCATAACTTGAATAGGAGTTTCAAGTCATCCTCAATCACATATCGAAACGAGTCAGATTCGATGATGAACTTACCATCTTCCATCCAGATTTGTGGGAGTTGTTTCTTGTAGATTGGGAAGTCAGTTGGCATGATGTTAGATAAGAAAAAAAGATTTGGAGGGTCTTACGCTTAATACTGTGCAGCCCTCAGTGTTACTTAATCACCCAACACACGCCATGGGAGAATACTCATCGCGAGGCATTTTGTCAAAGTTGAAACCAGTGACCTCAGCACCTTTGGCAATACGTGAAGCAATCTCATGTTTGAAGTCAATAGCACCAATAGTGCTGTATGAGTTCTGGTTACTGCCACGGAAATAAACACGTTTGACGAAACGGCGAACGGTAACTTTCATTCCTTTGATGTCATCAGACTCAGCGATGAATGCCTCAGGGAAGAAATCAACGACGACGGCGGAATTTGTGAGTTGCATGTGATGCGTTTCTTTGACTCTTTAATAATACACGATTTTGACCCCTGTGGGGGGATCAGTGGACACCTTGCCGACTGTCACACGATAGGATTTACTCCTATCACTTTGGCGGTAGGATTTCGTGCCAAAGCTGTTTCTTTGGCGTCCTTATGACTGGTGGCATGTACTTCCTCTTTGAAGATTGTGCCGCCAACGTATAACTTTACTTCCCATTTCATGATCCATGATTCTCCATGAACTCATCCAAAGTATAACCTTCATCAGTTGATGTTTCTTCGATTAGTTCCTCAATAGTGAGTGATTCCATGTCTTTTCGATATTCCTCCGGTGTTGGATCTTGTGGGTCATAGTCATCATGGCAGAGATACTCCCACTCATGAACAAGGGCATCAATCAGTTGTTCTTTGGTGTACTCAGACATTGGCAAATTTGTCGTTGTTGAAATTAGCACGAGAGAATTGGAAGCGATCAACGAGTTTGAACACACCAAACTGATTCACCATGACATAACCCTCACCACGACATTGACGACCGTCAACATATGCTTTTGGACCATTGTTGCGGCATTGCATCAGCATATCCATCTTGATTGATGCAACTAACTGCCACAAACGCAGAGTATTTACATCAACCTGATTTGCATGTGCAAGGGCATCAAGTGTAATGTCGTCGATGTTAAGACCTGACCGAATGATGCCATTGAATTGTTTTTGAAGAGATGCAGAGTCCTTAGAATCCAAGAACTCACACGTGGTAGACATTTGACGTGCAAATGCAACCTTATGACTGCGTTGTGTCTGCTGTACCCAACACTTAGGATGGACCCATTTGACTTGATCGCTGTCTTTGTATGGAAGATATTGCAGAGGGTGAGCAACAGCATCACGCAGATCTTTGTCTGCTGTGTAGATTGTATGCGGTGCAATAATGATAGTCTGATCGATTACATCGTCAAAAACGTAAGTAATCGTATTGGGAGTATATGTGTCGTCTCCTCCAATGCCAATGAAATCACCTTGAAGAATGCGATTTGTTCGTGGAAGATTAGCAAAACAAGCATGGAGAATGATTGCTACCTCACCAGAATGATTCTGGTCGATCTCATCATGCGAGTGATTGATCTTGATCTTGACTTTGTTGAATACAGACTTTGTGCCAACAAAGAACTTGCCGTTAGCAGGATTAGTGCCCCAAACAATAGCAGGAGCGCCATCAATCTTGACTGATAGATGGTTATCTTCTGATGTTAACCAATCAAGCGCAGACAAGTCACCCGTCAAAATAGAATCTTCGGGGTGTTGGAGATGTGTGTTTTTCATACTGTTAGTATGGCACGAAATGGGGTGAAAGTCAAGCGATGGTGTCCACTTAGACAACTGGCATAGGGGTGAGGTTGATTGGGTTAATTGTATTGTAGTCTACTTTATTCTTCTGCTCAGTCACATTCTCAATGTCAAAGTATAGATCCATTGTCTCAACGGTGCCACTGTATTGGCATTCGAGAACATCATCCAATTTGGTACGATTCTTGGCACCAATCACATTATCAAACCCAACAACATCTCCTGCTGTGTTGAATCGTGGTGCAATACGTGGGAGAACACTAACGAATAGAATCTTCTCGATGGGTCTACAACCATCCGAGACAGGAGCATAATAGAGTCGTGCTGCCTCACCAATCGTAGTATTTGCATAATTCTTGATATTTTTGTTCACGTTGCTGTTGATAGCCTTGGCAAGAATTGCCACCTTCATGTTATCATCAGCATCAAATCCTACGATGTCAATATCAAATGTGCCACCGAAGGCATCTTCTTTCAGTTGATATTCAAACTCCCAACGATACTCTGCCATCTCAGGATTAGCATTGAGAATCTCATTTAGCAATGCTTTATGCAATTCATCAGTGCGCTTGCTGCTGCGAACGTTCTGGAATGAAGTAGTTAGAAACTCGGTGAGGAAGGGCATCGGTGTTTTGTTCGTTGGTACTATCATAGCAGCACCCTCACCCTGTTGCATGGGTAAGGGCTCCGGTTTGCGGATTGGCACAGTCATCGACGCACCACACTATCAAGCATCTCACCTTTCTCGAAGACGGTGTTAACAACTGACTGCAATGCTCGCTCGGTAGCAACACCAACCTGAGAATATACAGGCACGACACACAAACCAAACGTCTTAGATTCGTTGCCTGTACGCAATACACGACCGATAGTCTGTGTCATCTCAATCACGTTCATGTTGCGAAGGAAGATGACAGTTTCCAGTTCGCTGACGTTGATACCCTCAGAGAGAATAGAACGATGCAGAACAACAAACTTTTTCTCAGGATCGCGACCCCAAGCATTCAACGTCTCGAAGAATACCTCGCGATTGACTTTCTTACCATCGATGACTGCACCCGTCTTGGATGTGATGTAAAGGCATGAATAACCACGGACACCAAGATCTTTGGCAAAGTCAGTGTGTGCCATCAAGTTGATGAGTTGACGTGAAGTCTTGACACATACTAGAATCTTCTTGGTGTCAGTCTCATCAATTGTATCCATCACGTTTTCTGAATCAGTCTCGCATGAAATCATTCGGGAGTTCTTGTGAATATCAAACATCTTTGCTTGAATACGAGGAGGGATGATGTATCCACCTTCTACCAACTCAGGAGCAGAAACACGGGCAATGATTTGACCATAGACTGCCTCATCATTCATGCCTGGTTTATTGATAGTGATCGAAGTCTTACGTGTGGCTGTGAAGAAGTAGCAACGATCTGCCTCGTAAGAGAAGAACTCAGTGGGAGGAAAAAAGTTACGCTTGACGCTATTGTGTGCCTCGTCAAAGTATATTGTGTTGACCTCAATGTCTGCCTCCATGATACGATGGAGAGAATTGTAGGTGGTGAAGATGATGACGTTCTCACCCATACTACGGGCGCAACCTGCATACAGATGAATCTTATCTGCCTTAGTGGTGCTAGTGTAGCGTGTTTCACCACTGTGAACGTGCATCACATGCAGATATGGGTCACTGTTGTTAGGATCAATGACCTCCATAAACTCGCTGCAAAGTTGTTCAGCAAGAAGAATACGAGGAGCAACAACAACTGTGGTGGTGCCGTTGTTGATACTATCCAGACAATTCTTGGTGTCTGTGATCATGCACATTGTCTTACCACCGCCAGTGGGGACAATCACTTGTCCTTTGTCATAGGAACCCATACGATTGACAATACGTTGCTGATGGGGACGCAGTTGCATGAACATCTCTGATATGAATATAGTATGGCATGAAAAAAGCGCCCTGTCAAGGACGCTGTGACACTTCTAAAATTGTCTTAGAGATATCAGCACACCGATACCAAAGGTATCTATGCAATTTTACATCATTGCTAGTGTTTCTTGTTGCTTTAAGTAAAGTTTGACCCAACATCGTGCCATATTCTTTACAAGTTCAATATCTTCCATCTTTTCAATATCACGTGAGATCTTCTCGTATTGAAAACTCTTAGATGGTTTATCTAAGGTGATATCATCAGGATTCATGAGATTAGTCCTCTGTTCATAATTATGTATCCTCTTTCGTACCGTAATCATATAGAATCTCAATCTTCTTCCATTTATGTGTTCTATTGCATCCAGTAAGGTGTTTAACCTCACCATCAAGGACATGTGCAATATTGCTCAGTTGCATATCCATCATCATTGCTGATGTCTTTGGATCAAGTTTCTTTGGCATCTTTCTTAGTAATAAAATAAAGTTTATAATACTTACGTTTAAGTAAGTCAATTAGTTCTTTGTCTTCCTGTTCATTGAGGAGATTTAATAATTGGGAACATCCTTCAAGTTCAGAGATGAGACGTAGATAGTTAACAGGATCATTCATAGGATTCTCATCACCCTCAACAAACAGAGTCTACATATAAATTCGAATTTTGTCAAGTAACAAGGAAGTCACACGGACTCCCCAGTTCATAAATGCCATGAATGATACAATGAACAATAGTTTTTGATTTACAGTCAAAGAGGTAATTGTGTACTCCACACATTATAAGACCCCACACAGGCGATCTGAGCGGGGTCTGGTGCAGTTATTTGATTGTCACATCAGGTGATGTTAATTACTCCACCCATTGCAGCGTGTGCAGTACATTGATAATATAAAGTATCAGGAGTTACGAATGGAACTTCGAAGATTAGCACACCATTTGCAACATCATTATTAGTAACTCCTACGTTCCATGCTGTACCAGCAGCACCATTTGTCGTGCTCTGAATACGGAATGGGTGTGCTCCCATCTTATTCTCAAACATGTAAGTATGTCCGCGTTTGAGATATAGAGTGGGATCAGTCGCTGTTGAGTGACCAAAACCAGGACCAGTAAAGATATAGTTACTTGAACCATCTGCTGTCAATACCCAACGCATTGAAGCAGTATACGATCCATCACCATAATATGTGGTCACACCTTGATCAACATGTCCACTCGCAGTAATAATACCTGAGATATTAATAGATGCGAACGTAGCAATACCTGTATATGAGGATTGTCCGCTAACTTTTAAACCTAATCCACGATTAAATGAGATCTCTTGTGTAGCATCACCACCATCAAGTTTAGCAAAAGTTAAAGTGCCAGTCGGTGTTTTAAATCCAGCAAAAGCTGTGACCATGCCAACAGCACTAACTCCGCCATTAGTAATGGTAGTAAATCCTGTAATTTCAGCACCACCAATACCGATATTTAATTCAGTAAGAGTAGCAGCAACACCTACATTTAGATTTGTAAGAGTTGCTTGCCCACCAACAGTAAGAATACCACTCGTTACATTGGTGTTTGATAAGTTAACCTGTCCACCGGCAGTAAGAATACCACTAATTACATTGGTATTTGATAAGTTAAGTTGACCCTCAGCAGTAGAAATACCACTAACAGATAACTGAGTGAGTTGTGCGCTACCTGTAATATTATTACTTGCAATTGTAGTAGCAGTTACAATTCCAACAACTGTTGTGCCACCAGTAATGTTAGTAATAGATGCATTATTAAAATTACTATTACCTGATGCAGATACACTGGTAACAGTAACAGCAGTTCCAGTAAGTGGACCACTTAATTGATTTGCAGTTAATATACCAGCATTAACGTTGCCTAGTGTAGATACGCCAATAACAACTAACGATGCAGATCTAGGGTCAGCAGTAGTAACACCGGATGTAATAGTGGTGATACCTGATGCTAACGCAGATACTCCAAAAGTACCATCAAAGTTTATTTTAGTAGCAGCACCGATAGAGTTATTTTCTCTCATGACAGTAACACCGGCACCAACAGCAGCGAGACCGGTTAATCCTGATCCCTCCCCAAAAAAGTTGGTTGCAGTGACAACACCGACGACCTTGACATCAGTAGCAACATCTAGATTGGTGCCCTTGCTGACTGATCCTGCTCTCAGGTCAACACCATCAATGCCAAGGGCATCAGTATTGCCAAGTTTTGCTAATTCTCTTGCTCTTGACATCGCACACAATTAGTTTCTAGTTATTTATCAAATTGTCATTAAGTCTGCACCACACTCATGAAACAGCATATAAAATTGCCATAATACTTCTACTTCAAACTCATGGAATGTGAGATCTTCTTTCCGTTCATCAATTCTTCTACACTTATCCTTATCAATTAACACCGTTGGAACAGTTGGATGCTGTTCTGGACAGAATAAGTAACAATCAAAATCATCAGGTAGAGATGCTAATGCATCAGCAATAGGAGATTTAGCCCTGGTTGTAATACCAAGGATCAAATCTGCATGTTGTGAAGCATACTCAATCCATGGTTTATGCCATGGTTGATCCTTACTTAATGCACTTAAATGCACAGCATCTGGATAAAATGTAAATTTGCCCAAATACCTATTCATATCGCTACCAACATGGTTAGCAATAGCAAGATTGCCGCCATTACCTATGATTGCAATACTTTTTGATTGTTTTACTGATTCAATTAGCGTTGAAGAAAGTGTCACTGTGAATACCTTTGTCGTCAATGTAAATGTCGCCAGAATATTTTCCGAGAAACAGTTTAGTATACCTGCATCCCCAATCATCCAACTGTTGTTCTGTCATTCTACCATACTTTTGTCTTGCACGATTCATTGATTCCTCATCAAAGTTTCCTTCTGGATTATTCTTTGGACCCATTCCTCGTGCAGTCATGTATACAATTTCATGACCTTCATCATATAATTTATTCATCTTTTCAATTCGATCATAATACACTTCACCTGATCCAAAGTTTGGACCATTAAAATGCTCACAAATTGTACCGTCAATGTCAACGACGTATCTCATGTTTAACAATCTCAATGTCTGATGGGCGATCAACAGCATGTGTTCTCATGCCGATATTAAATGGAGTCACAGGTATTTTACCAATGAAACCTAGGGTGTCAAGACTAGCACAATCCTCAACCATTTTCAAATCATATGATCTGAAATTTGCAATAGTATCATAGTCATAGACATATAGTCCAGAGATTCCGAAGATATGTCGATTAATAATCCACTCTGGTTCTGGTGTACGAGTGATCCAAATTACATTATCATTATTGATAACTGCTTTGACACAATCTTTATCATCAACATCAGTCTGATTAATATTATAGATTGCTTGCAACATCTGAGTCTGATGTGTCATTGCATGACCAATCATATCATCAATTGATTCTGGATTCATCACAGGTTCATCTCCTTGGAGATTAACAACCCAACGTGGTTTATATTCTAGTAATCGAACAGCATCAGATACTCTATGAGTGCATGTAGAACAAGAGTCTGTAATTATGGCATCACAGTTATATTGTTTTACTACGTTATAAATTTCTTCATCAGGTGTTGCGACAACAATATTATCAATATACTTACATTCCATTGCACGATCAATGACATGCAGAATCATTTCTTTTCCATTGATTTTATACAATGGTTTACCAGGAAATCTTGTAGATCCTAATCTTGACGGGATAACACATGTAACAGTCATAACTCAGAGATTAACTTTCTTACAGAGGGATGATACTCTATTGTATCATAGATTTTGCACTTTGCATTCAGTTTATCCAATGCTTTATCTTTGGAATACAATTCCAATGGCACAGCATCAGTTATGATTCTTCCAGTAGAGTTACCATAGAACCAATCATCCCAATGTCTACCATGTTTTTCTGTCAACAGATTTGATCTAAAATTGAGCATATACAACGATTCTAATAGTTCATCAGGTGTTTGTCTCTTATGTGGACACAGGAACAACTTAATCATACTCATGATGACACTGCGATCATCACACCTGTCTATCCATAAGTTCTCAAACTTACTATGAATATCTTCTAACTTAGCATAGCTATTAACTGAACTTGTTGTGGTCTCATAGTAAATATCCCCTGCATCATAGTAACGAACATGAGCACCACTATAATATGCGTACATAGTCGCAGATGTGAACATTGGAAAGTAAAATGCCTGAAATCTTCCCATTGCAACAGCAAGACCCAACTGCCACTCTTCTACACCAGGATCATCAAAGATACTCATGATATGTAAGTCTTTCAATCCCTCATATGCAAAGGCATAGTACCAGTCTTGCTTCTGTTCTGCTGGTGCCATTGCAATAACAGGTCTAGGTGCATTTTCTACTAATGTTCTAATGGCATCATAATTTACCTGATTGAAATCAACACCGGTTGCAACATCAATCTTAGGTAGAAAGATACATGTTCCCTGTCTTTCTTGTCTTGGCACAAGTGCATCAGCATATAGAAATGGACATGCACCTAGATGAACATACTTATCATTCTTAACAAGTTTGTCGGGAAGATATTCACTCCATGCATATACAGTGGAGCACATGAAGTCAGCATAAAATTCCTGCCGACCCATTGTTTCTGTCTGGACACCAGGAATAAAGTTATAATCTAGGTATTGATCTGTTCCTGCCCAATAATTAAGGATCTCTTTTGTTCCAAAACGACTCATAATGTCTTTTCGTCTGTGTTGAACAGGGCAAGCATTTCTTTCTTCGTTAAGATCTTCTTACGATAGAATACTTTCAACATCTTATTCAATTTTCTATTCAAATTCTTTTGTAGTTGCATATCTTCACCGTCCCAATCAGGATTGAAACGCCACCCATCTTCTGGATTAAACTTATATTTTTTCTGATACCAATTCTTTGGTTCTTCTACATTTTCATGCAACACATAGTAGTGTGGCAACTCAGAAATCATCTCATCTTTAATCCACCACTGTCCCATATCATCATCAAAACGAATGGGGATAAAGTCTGGAAAAAGATATACGCTCTCTTCTATCTCGTTGCACAGCGTCTTCATATTCACCAACAATGATGTGTCTAGTATATATCGGTTTGATTAGAATGTCAAGAAACAAAACTGTACCAACCAGTAATGATGTATTTTGTGTTTAAATTGGGGATTATACCAGAGTGCATGTGTGTCCACGCTGCGGGCCAAATTAACATTCTCCCCTGTTTTGCCTTAAAAGTTTTATTTTGATAGTAGAACTTAGTGCCACATTTTGCATCATTTAAGTAGAACATCCATGCAATAATACGTTTAGAGGTGTGCCCTTCTTGTTCACAATGAGTGGCAAAATATCCATCATCCCTATCAAACCTTTGCATGTGATAGTCAACATTAAGACTCCACTGTGTCACATCATTCAAATACTTATGCTTCTTTTTATATCTTTCTATTCCATTTAACAAGGGTGTACCCAATGCATCAGCAAAGAACATATCTTTTGATTGCATTTTAGAACGATCAAAAGTAAAATCTAAACTCGTGCTTTTCTTCTTATTTAAATCTACCAAACCACCCGCCAAACCCACTTCATGAAGTGGTGAATGTGATTCAAAAATATAAATTAATTGTTCACACTTTTCTTTTGATAATACTTTATCATATTTTTCAATAAAGTCCATGAAGGAATAAAAATGTCACTATACTGGGTATCTTACCACAACTCTACCTTTACCACCAGCTCCACCAGGACTACCGCCGCCACCATCGTAGGAACCGCCACCGCCGCCACCGCCGCCGCCATAATTATTACCATCAGCAGAGGGTCCGCCGAATCCATTGTGTCCACCTGTATCTCTACCGGCACCTGGTGCCATATATGGTTTCCACCAGTTACCAGAAGGTTGTGGAGCTCCACCCGCTCCGCCAGAACCGCGTCCACTAAAAGCGGGACTTCTTCCAGTACCGGTCCCACCGGTGTGGTTGTTATTAATTGTTACAGTTGGATTGGGGGTAGCAGGATCCTGGTTGACGCCACCCTCACCAGCACCAGGAGATCCCCCACCATCACCAGCACCACCTTGTAAATATCCAAAGGGTAAAGTAAATCTAGAATATCCACCAAGACTTCCATTACTACCGGGACCACCAGAACCACCGCTGCCACCATTACCAGCTTGTATAGGATATGTTCCTGTTCCCAAATCTGCAATAGTGCCGACTAATGTCCCACCACCGCCGCCACCGCCGCCACCAGGACCATTACCACCATCACCAGCACCACCGCCGCCGCCTCCGCCTGCGCCTTGAAGAAGAACTTCAATCGAAGCAGTTCCTCCGGTTACTTCAAAATTATCCGATGTGGGATAATCAAAGACATGATAAGTATATCCATCACCAGGCGTTGCAATAGTGCCACCAGTCGCGGTGAATGCAGCAGCACCGCCACCTGACAAATAACCAAGTCCTCCACCTGTACCAGTTAATCCAAGCAGGGGTTTTTCTTTTTTATTCCAGTTAAACATTTATCTACCTCCTATCAAGCGTTAGTATAGTTGGTTACAGCACCATATATTTGGTATGCATTTGTACCAGTTCCAATTTTTAGAATTTGGAATGTATAAACGTCTCTTCCAGAAGCACCACCCGATGTTGGCGCACCACCAGACCAATATACTGCTGTGGCAGGGGCTACACCATCAACCTGAACAGTTCCAATATATCCAGAGTTATTTGGTGTAATAATAACAGTAAAGGAAACAGTTTCACCATTTGATATTGTTGTGCCATGAATACCAGTGAAGTTGATTGTAAGGCTTCCTGATTCATTACCAGAGAATAGAATTACATTACCATCTGATAATGGATTGGCTGTCTGTGCTCCAAGAGTTGTTCCCGCATTTTCATATTTCTCTGCAAGTCCACCCTTAAAGATTGCTGCACCACTATTAGCTATACGCAACCGCTCGTATGGAATGTAATCACCATCAGCACAAGTCATGAACGTTAATTGTCCTCCACGCCCATTGGCGTTGGTGGTCTGTGCGTTACATTCTATTCTTGCTCTCTCAACAGCATTAGTAACTCCTGCTCCAAATGATAGATGCCCTAATTTATCTCCATCACTTAAACTAGACTCAGTTTCTTTCCATGTGATATTTATTCTCGCAGTTTCGGCATCATTACTAACTTGCAATCCCTCACCAACATCTGCACCTTCAATTTGAACTAGGTTATCATAACCAATCCCCTCAATATTACAATTTGTGCTCGATGTTTTGCCAACTAATAATCGTTGACTAGAATCTACACGAGTTGCTTCAACACTGGCAGTTTCTACTGTAAATGTATCAGCAGCAGGGAACCTAATGGAAGTATTAGTGTCACCAGTGTGGAAGATTGAATCTGCGATTGATACATTTCCACCAAAAGATGCTGCGGCAGAAACATTAACATTCGCTAAATTAGACTGACCCGAAATAGTAGTGATACCAGCAAGAACTTGAAGACCATTTCTTGCAGTAATCAATCCAACTGAATCAATATTAGTTACATCATCATATGTTAGTGTGCCACCAATTGTGACGTTACCAGTAAATGTGGCAGCAATACCAGTTAAATTTCCACTTAAAACAAGACCATATCCAGTTGCACCAATACCCAAATTTACTGCCGTACCTGCATTTGTTGCAGTTCCACTAAATGTGGTTGCAGTAATGATACCAGTGGATGAACCATCCATCTGAATACCAGAACCAATATCAATGGTTTGAGATGGATTGGTGCCAATACCCGAACCAATATCTGCCAGATTAGTTGCTCTTGTTATCGCCATTGCTGACACTAATTTTCTAATTATTTATCAGACAGTGATCTCTTTAATATTAACCATCTGTTTTGGCAACACGTTAAATGATAATGAGTATCGATGTTCATGTGACATATTAGGTGGTACAGAGTGTAATAGTCCAGAACTAAATGTCAACAATGTACCAGTCTTTGCTGGCACATTATAGTGAGGAGCATTAAAAGCATTGTATCTACTTTGCTTAAATGGTATAGAAACTTGATGATATGCATGAGAAGATCCTAATGCATGTGGTTCATGGAATCTAATATCCCCACATCTTTCTGGCGCGTCCAAATATAGGACACCACTATAAAGTGATCCGGTATGATTATGCATGACACATTCATGTCCATATCCATGCCTCAACACCCATGATGAGATAATAACAAATTCAATATCATCATCAATCAGATATACATCTTTTGATAGTTTTTGGACTGATTTAAGAACATTCTCTTTTATATCAGAGAACATCTCCGTTTGAAGAATATTTCTATCTTCATCTGATGACCAATCACCCGTGCCAATATGCACACGTTCATAATTTAATTTTTTTATATAATTTTTTATCTCTGGTGTGATCAGATGATTTACATCTTCAATCATCAGAGGTGTAGCAAAAATAGGAATAAGATCACTCATGATACACACTCACATTAAAAGCAACTGAAATTCTATCTTCATCAGAATTATTTTTAGTTACAGAGTGATTTAAGTGCGATGGAAATAATATCAAAAGACCTACCTGTGGTTGCATGTAGAACCAGTCATGTAATGTAAGTTCGTCTTTAAATTTTTGAGAGTATGCTCCCAACAATCTAGATTGTGTAAAACTATTGGGAGATTCAAAAACAATATTACCACTATCTTTCGGAACCTTTAACCATAAAACACCAGACAAATCACATCCAGGATGATTATGAGAGTGATTATAATCTCCGGGATTGTTAATATTAAACCACATACTAGTCATCTTCATAGACGAATTTTTACTAAAAATTTCTCTATTATTAAAATATTCTTGTAGATATGAATGTATTACTTTACTGATAGGATTATCAACACCATGATAATCATCAAAGGATTGCCAACCACCGGCATTTGATTTCTTCACACCCTCACTTATTTTACTCTCTTGGCGTGCATATTGAACCAACTCATCAATATTAGGTATATTGAGATGTATGGTATGAATTGGACATGGAAATGTTAAGAACATAAGAAAGCACAGATAAATCTAAACTGACCAGGAGATGGAAACTCATTGGTATGAAAATACTTACCATCAAATAGTAATATCTTTCCTGCCTTTGGTGTTACCTTTTTTACGATACCTAATTCTAGTCCATCTTCAACGGACAAATATGTGGGTCCAGTATCATATGTTTTATCAAATATGATCGTATCACCATCACAATCATTGAGATATATTATAACCACATAATGATTCTCAGTGTAATCTACATGTGGTTCAGAAAATGGAACTGGATGATGAATGGTTGCATTTACATTTGCTCGCATCATCTTGGTGATGTTGATACCATTCTCATATCCAAATCTCACTGCAATATCATTCCAGAAAGGAAAATATTCTGATGTCCTTGGGGTTTCATCTTCTAATTCAATTCTTGGCATCAATGTATGACTAAAAAATGGAAAGTTTTTGGTAGTATATGTCGGACGAAAATAAAAAGGAAAGTTTGCATTTGTAAGCACATGATGATTAATTTGTCTCATGACATCATCAGGTACAGCATTTTCTTTTTCAAAAAATATCATGGATTATATTGTAATGCGATTGACAATCTACCAAAATCATTCATGAATGGTGTTGGTGGTAAAATCTTATGTGGCAATTTTCCATTAAAAATAACAGCTCTGCCTGGTTTTGGTCTCACAGTTCTACCACTCTTAAACGTAGTTCCAGAACCCCAGTGCCATTTCCATATTGGATTGATATAAAATATCACTGTGCTACCCCATTCATCAGTATGATATTCAAAATGTTCATGTGGTTTAATACAATTAACAGTAACCTTATACAAATTTACTGTATCTGGAATTCTTCTCTCCTTGACTCTCTTAGTCAAAAAACTGATCATGGGATCTTCATCCATGATTTCCCCAAGTTTAGGTTGTCTAATTAAATTGCCAAAAGACATCCTCTTAACTTTTTGTTTTTGTTTCTTATAGTCATCAATCTTATGCCAAACAAAATCATCACTACTCACGAAGTCATAAAGATTTTGATTCTCTCTATTACTTAATATGTTATCAATAACAGTAATCATAAGAAACTTAACCAACTAGAAGTAATATATTTGGTCTCAGTAGGTGAGACTAGTCCTTTGTGTGCATGTGTCCAGTCTGAGGGCCAGATAACAAGTTTTCCCTGTGTTGCTGTTATCTTTTGATCTTGATGAGCAAAGAAAGTTTCTCCACCATCATGAACTGTGTTCAAGTAAAACATCCACACCAACATTCTAGCACATGTTTTGAGAGATGACCTCTCACAATGCAATCCATGATATGCCTGATTAGCATTATAGCGTTTAAATGAAATATTTTCAACCTGTCCATATCTACTCATAGTCTTTAAAAAAGGATATCTCTTTTCATACTCAACTAAACCCTCCTGCACTGCTTCAAGAAGAGGATTCATTTGATAGTATTCTGGGGTGAATAAGACCTCTGTACAATCTTTTACAGATGGATTTAACCCCCCAATTGTCTGACCCTGATGATGATATGCTTTATGTCTTTCAAATAATCTAATCAAATTTTCACAATCTGCTTGTGAAAGTGCATTATGTTTTTCAAAAATCATGCGGGTCCGTTAATATAAATTCTACCTGGCGATTGAATATTACCCTGAGGGCCTCTTACTGGGTCACTAGGATTGCCAACAGTTCCTCTATTCCCACCTTGATTTTGAGGTGTTCCTACTGATGGGTGAATATATGTGCTTCCTCCACCGCCACCAGTAGCAGCAAGACAACAAATATCAGGACCACCTTGACCACCCCAATAACCAGAACCACCGCCAGATCCGCCACCGTGACCCTGACCAGGACCGCCTTGTAGGGGCCAAGATGTATATCCAGGACCACCACCAGAAGTGCTCTGATAACCACTACCAGGTTGTCCTGATGTACCACCACCAGCACCTGCTACCTGACCTCTACCACCATCATCATTTTCTGTCGCACCACCACCACCAGCAACGATTCTAGCATTTGCTTGTGACTTAGAGTTTACAAAAATGCCATATGCTCCACCACCAGGTGCTGGACCAACAACACCGAAGTTTGTTGCTACTGTGAGAACATCACCTGCGGAACCAGAAAGATATCCACCACCAAAACCACCTGCCGCAGCTGACGGATACTGGGGAGCCTGTTGTCCACCACCACCCCATGCCCTAATTCTGAGGTTAGTAAAATCACCCAGAGCAGTCATATTGAACTGAGTTGCAGGAGTAGTCAGATTTAAAACGGATGAGTTGAAATCAATCTCACCAGGTCCAGAAACACCAGATGGAACAGTAAACACGCCAGGAGTTCCTGATGAAAATACTTCTCTCCACGTTCCACCATCTTTAATGTGAATAGTTGAAGAACTTCTCCATGTTCCACCATCTTTAATGTGGACTTCGGAAGATGTCCTCCAACTTCCACCATCTTTAACTGCGGTATCTGCCATAATTAATAGAAATAAGGTGCGGAAGGTTCTTCGGGATAGAAATCTCTTGTGGCGATCTCTGCCCTAGTATATACTGAGATGTCAGAGATCGTGCCAGGAAGATCTCTTAATGTTTGACGATATGACTTCATTGCTGTGGAGATACCAACTCCACGTTCTGTGCCCTGAGTGATAATCCAATCAGTATTCTTCATCAACAAATCACGTGTCCCTCTCAGAACGTCCCATTTCTCAGCATTGAGATCATCAGTGTTATAACGAGTAATATCGTATGCTTTGGTCACAGTCAAAGCAGAATGATCATATACCCAGTCAGTATCTTCTTTCTGAACCTTTAATTGTACTGTATCTTCGTCAGAGATAGTTGGTTCTTGAACAGCATATGTCTTCCAAGTAATAGTATACGTCTTATCATCACCACTCTTTGTCCATTCTGCAATAGGATTTTTAATATAAAACTCAGTATCGCTAGATGTTGGAACATCGTTCCAATTAGCGACATATCGCCACTCTTCATTGTGATAAAGATAGTCATCATCAACAAATGCACCATTATCATACAACCAACGTGGATGTGTTCTGGTTGTGCCGTAATTAGTTACATATCTTTTTCTCTCCTGAGCAATATTCCACTCATCTGTTTTAGTGGGAACAGTATCAGGGAACCAATATCTCTTATCGGTATTTTCTACCCAACTTCCAGCAGTCATGCGTTAATTTCCTTAGTAGATGTAGTATATATCTCCGTCAGATCCACCAGAAGGTGATCCACCGGATTGAACAGTTCTTGCACCAATGGCATTTTGACCAACAGCAACGCCATTACAAGTAAGAATACCAGAAACAGCAATTCCGTTGCCATCCATGGTGATGCCAACACCAACATTAATACCACCAGTGGCGGTTTCAAGTTTTTGTGATCCATTGTGGAACAGTTCTGCGGCACCATTGTGATTAAATTCTGCAATATGATTGCCACTTGTGCCACTTTGAATAACAAGTTTACTACCTGTCTCCATGCAGAGATTTAGATCACCTACGCCGTTATCATGAATATACGAGGCAGAACCATCGTGATAAATTACAAGATCAGAACCAATACCAGCAGTAATATATTCATTATCACCTACACTGAAACCATCAGCAGTTGCAATACCAGTAATTTTTACACCACCTGCATCAGTTTCAAATTTCTGGTCACCAATTGAACCACTAGTGCCAGGATGATACAGTCTTACTTGACCATTATAGAACAATCCATAATAATCAGCATTTTCGTCTAGGAAATAATAATTTCTACATCTAAAATCAAAAGCGGCGTTACTAGCCTCAGTATTATGAATTCTTAACTCCCCAGAGTTTCCTCCAATCGTAGATTTATCAGATGCAGTAACATTAATCTCAATAGATCCACCAGAAGCAGGATAATTACTTGGCCCGAAGATTAATTTATCACCCTGAGTGCCGAAGACGATATCGCCCTCCATATCAATATTATTGTTAAATGTAGAAACACCAGCAACAACTAAACTGTTAGTTCTGACATCATCAGTTGCAGCAATACCAGTGAGGTTTGCACCAGAACCACTGAAACTGATGGCAGTGATAATACCAGAGGCATTAAGTCCAACAGCAGTTGCACCAATACCTAAGGCAGATGAAATACCAGAGACAGTGGCAAATCCTGCGGTGGCAGTATTACTTACCGTCGCATTGAGACTGCCTGTGATACCAAGATCACCAGAGATAGTAACGTTACCTCTAATTGTAGCATCTCCGTCACCAGTGATGACATCTTCCCTTTTAAAATTCTCAAAGGTAACAAATTCAATAATATCACCATCATTAGCAGGAGAAAGAAGAGTTACAGTAACACCATCTAATGCTCTAAAATCTCGTCCACCTGATAATTTAATACCATTTCGATATACATCAAGAGCATTGATTGAGTACCCTCCACCAACACTAAAATTAATCTGCCCGCCAGCAGCTGTTGTTGATAGTCTTTGGTTATTCTGGGTTCCAGTAAAACTAGCTTCTTGTCCTAGGTATCCCATTTCTATGATAACTTTTTAGTTATTTATCATCTTGCGCGGTCCCATGCACAGTGAGCGTACATGCCGTCAGCAAGAACGTAATGAAAAAATATTTGATGATAATAAGTATCATCATTTCTTTTTAGTCTTCTAAAAATTTTATTATGTCTAGATTGTAGAGGCTCTCTCCAATGTGTATGCTCACACCCTTTATATATTAAACCATCACCAGGATCTAATTCTGCTTCATTTTCTACCCCATCAACAGATTCAATTTTGAATGGCCAATAGTAATCAAGATTACTACTAACATGCACACTAACAGAAATTTCACATGCAGGACGGTCTCTATGCCTTTCTAATTCTTGTCCTGGAAAATAAAATCTATCGTAGTAATATGTATTGTATAACTTTCTACCAATAATTTTTTCTAATTTAAAACGAATGCCAGTATGTGCATCACGATATTTTGGATACCAGTAACGTGCAAGAGATCCAGAAACTTGTCCCTCTTCTTCTATATGTACAAACTGAGAGAGATCACCAAAATAATTTAGTTGCCCTCTGATAGCAGGAACTTCATTATACAATTCTTCTGGATTCCATAAATCTCTTACGACTAAGAATCCATGCTTATCAAAAGCTTCGTTGCGAGTCCATGATTCTGTCATAATTTATCTCCAACGAGGTCCTACGACCCACCCAACAATAGATTTACGAGTTCCTTTTGTTACTTTAAGAACTCGATGTTGTGTGCGAGAGTCAAACAATACAATCGTACCACGTTGACGTGGTGCAAAATATGGTGAACCTTCTTCACTCAGCAATTGAAGATTGCCACCTTCATAGTCATCAGGGTCAGAAAGTTGTAGAACAAAAGATAGTTTACGAACAAGTTCAATATTCTCATTCACAAAATCTTGGTGCAAACCATCATCACGGTTACCATTGCTTACAGGTTTATATTGTGTTGCTAATCCTGCATCATTGTGCCATCCATAAAATTGACCTTCATCATAACGAGTATATTGCATTGATTCGCCATCAATACACCTCAAATCATACAAAAAATTTTCACGATTGGCGCGTTGAATATAATGCCACAAGAAACCACCAACCCAATGATTAGTGGGAACCCATGCATTCTTAGAATTTCTTTTATCTTTATTCAATGCATCTCCATGAAGTTTGGAATCTGCCATCTGAGGATCAAAATTTTCTCTGAGATCTCTCTCAATAATTTCAACCACGTCTGTTGGAACATTAGTATAATGCCAAAGAGCTTGATATGCCATTTTTTATTTAAGCGTTACAGTAGACTATCACAATTTCGAGAAAAAATCAACTATCTCTCTCGATGGTGTACATTCAAATTGTTCGATTTTCTCTTTCAAAGAATGAAAACAATCATCTGATCTAATATTATACTCTGGAATCTTATAATCAATTTCCTCAACTCTTTCATTTAGAGATCTCAATTTTTGATATAAGTCCCAAGGTTTCTCCACCAAGTCTAGCGACAAAAATTGATATGTCAAATATTTTTTCTCATCACTTAACATATTATCAGAGTAAATCTCTTCAAGGTATTTCATACCACGATTCCACTCGCCACTTTTATCCTGAGGAGAATAATGTTTATGAACATCTTGTTCAATTAACTCAGGACACTTTGTATGAATTTTACTTTCATCATAAAACTTGGTCTTTGTACCACACCAAGTAGCATATAGCACAGTGCTACAAAATAATGGACAATATACAGTTTTTGCCTTTCGCATCAATCTAATCATTTGATCTCCCCATCGATCATCATGTTGTGTTGTGGCAACTGTATATAAATTTTTAGGGATTATATCCTGCCAAATTTTTAAATCGGGTGGAAAGGATATGTAATAAGTATCTTCATCAAATTCATATTCCTTCAAAGCATCTATAATTTTATGCTTCTTAGTTTCATCAAGAAGTGTGCTCCAATCAGTTCTTGGAAGGAACACCATATCAACCTTTTCACTCTCATTATATGTTGTGGTGCTCAGTGCATCTCCATAAACAAATGGAGCACAACCAAACACAGCATCATCAGGAATTTTCTTAATTACCTGATTTTGCCAAAAATATTTGGGTGGGTTATTTAATATGTAATCATAATCCCAGTCTTGAAAGAAATTTTCTTTTGCAAGTCCTGGTGATACTTCATAATCTAAAATCCCACTTATTCCGGTCCAAGCATCTAAGTAGAGCTTCTGACCGTAAGCAGGATGAGATGTAATAAAAGATTGTTGTTTCATAACAAAAAATAATTAATTAACCGCCGTCTGCTTCTGCCTCGGCTTGTGTTCTAGTTGGTGCAATATAATTGTCGGAAGTGTCGTCATTGTCGCCTGTTGGAACCATAAATGTGTCTGCTACATCCCATGAAGTGCTACTTTCATTCCACGTATAATGTTTACGTGTTGTTTGAATACCA